>Ga0101941_1000066_pt1 | contig 281886 bp, 281 predicted proteins | sample DewCreD2012metaG_3_FD_75242 | JGI IMG/M metagenome (GOLD analysis project Ga0101941, IMG submission 75242) | Hot spring sediment bacterial and archeal communities from British Columbia, Canada, to study Microbial Dark Matter (Phase II) - Dewar... ... | reverse complement strand
AGAGCCGGGTGATAAGCCAGCGGGAGCGAGAGATAACGGCCTACCATGAGGCCGGGCATGCGCTGGTGGGCTGGGTGCTGCCCAACTGCGACCCGGTGCACAAGATAACCATTGTGGCCCGTGGGATGATGGGCGGCTACACCAGGTTTCTGCCCGATGAGGACCGCCGGCTCTGGACCCGCTCCCAGTTCCTGGATAACCTGGCCGCCATGCTCGGCGGCAGGGCCGCCGAAGAGGTGGTGTTCGGGGAGGTGACAACCGGGGCTGAGGACGACATTCAGAAGGCCACCCAGCTTGCCCGCCGCATGGTCACGGAGTACGGCATGAGCGACCGACTCGGGCCCCGGACCTACGGGAAACGGGAAACCCTCATTTTCCTCGGCCGGGACCTGAACGAAATCCGCAACTACAGCGAGAAGATCGCCCAGGAGATCGATGCCGAGGTGAACCGCCTCATCCTGGAAGCCTATCAGCGGGCCCGGGAGGTTCTCCTCGCCAACCGCCCGAAGCTTGACCGGCTCGCAGCTTACCTGCTCGCCCACGAGTCGGTGGAAGGTGAAGACCTCAAGCGGCTGCTCGGGGACGAGCCGGCCGGACCCGAGGGCACCCGGGCTGCCGCCGACTGAGAAGCGGAGACCGGCAGTGGAAGAAGTTATCAGCCGGCTTCGGCCGGGCCTGGTCGGTGAGGTCGAAGCCGAGGTTACCGAGGGCATGCTGGCACCCGGCGGCCGCCGGGTGCTGTCAACACCGTCCATGATCGGCCTGATGGAGGGGGCCTCCACCCGGGCCGTTGACCACCTGCTGCCCGAGGGCTGGCTGACGGTGGGTTACCTGGTCAACGTCAGGCACCTGGCGGCCGCCCCCCTGGGTAGCCGGGTTCGGGCCCGGGCCGAGCTCATCGAGGCTGACGGGCGGCGGCTCGTTTTCCGGGTTGAAGCCTGGCAGGGAGATAAGAAACTGGGCGAAGGCATCCACGAGCGGCGAATTGTCGAACTCAGGCGATTCCTTGAGCGGGCAGGGGGCCAGTGAGGACGGTCTTTATTCACGGCTCGGGCGGGATGGCCGAAAGCTTCTACCACCAGCTCCGGGAGATCCCGGAAAGTGAGGCCGTCGACCTGCCGGGCCATCCCGAGGGCCGGCCGTGCACCAGCGTCGACGCCTACGTCGAGTGGGTTCGGGGCTACCTGGCCGCTAAAGGCTACCGGGGAAACGTGGTGCTTGGGGGCCACTCCCTGGGTGGGGCCATCGTCCAGCTCTACGCCCTCAAATACCCGGAGGAGCTTAAAGGCATTATCCTCATCGGAACCGGGGCGCGGCTCCGGGTCCACCCGAACATTTTAAACGAGCTTGAGCGGGCGATTCGGGACCGGGCGGAGTGGGACGAGCAGCAGCGCCGGGAGTTCGGGGCGGGGTTTCTGCCGCCTGAAGAGCGGGAGCGGCTCCTCGCAAAGCGGCTGCGCATCGGCCCGGCCGTGCTCTTAAACGACCTGCTCTGCTGCGACCGGTTCGACCTGCTCGACCGGGTCCATCTCATTCGCCTGCCGACCCTCATCGTGGTCGGGACCGAGGATACCCTGACCCCGGTTCGCTACGCCCGCTACCTGGCCGAGAAGATCGCCGGGTCCAGGCTGGTGATCGTGGAGGGTGCCACCCACCACGTCCACCAGGAGCGGCCGGATGTGGTCAACCCGGCGATCCGGGAGTTCTTAAAGGGGCTGGCCGAACCAGGTCGCTGAGATGAACCCGGCGGCGAGGGCCAGGGCGAGGCCGGCCGCGACGAACGCAAAGGTTACTTCGGTCCGCTGTTTCTCCCAGCCGATGGTGCTTCCCAGGTTCTGGTAGATGGCCGAAAGGTCCTTAGCGGTCGGGGCAAAGAAATACTGGCCGCCGGTTATCTCAGCAATCTGCTGGAGGGTCCGCTCATCCAGGAAGACCCGCAGGAACTGGTTGCCGTAGAACAGGATGCCCCCCTCCCGGCTGCCGACGCCGATGGTGTAGACCCGGACGTTGCGCTGCTGGGCCTGGGTCGCGGCGTCAATGGGGTGGATCCCCCGGTTGTTCGCCCCGTCCGAGAGGAGCACAATGGTCGCCACCGGCGAGGAGGTCGCATTGCTGTCCCGCCGCGGGGCGGGCTGGGCGCGTCCCCGCCCGTCGGCCGACCCGCCCTGGGCATCGCCCCCGGGCAGGACCGAAAGCGCCGCCATGATCCCGTCGCCGATGGCCGTCGCCGACATGGTGCGCAGGTTATCAATGGCCTGGTTTACCAGCTCCCGGTCGGTCGTGGGCGGAACCAGGACGCTGGCGCTGTCGCTGAAGCTGACCACGCCCACCCGGGCGTCCGGCGGCAGCTCTTCCACCAGGCTCTTGGCCGCGGCCTTGGCGGCGGCCAGCCGGTTAGGGGCGATATCAGTGGCTTCCATGCTGCGGGAAACGTCGATAACCAGCATGACGGTGACCTGCTTGACCGGGATGGAGATCAGCCACTGGGGCCGGGCCACCCCCAGCGCCAGGGCCGTGAAGGCCAGGGCGTAGAGGGCAGGCGGCAGGTAGCGGCGCCAGGCGGCGGGCGACCGTGTCAGCGCCTTAATGGCCGCAAGATTGCTGTAGGTCAGAAAGTACTTTCGCCGGCGCCGCTGCTGCCAAACGTAAAACCCCAGAAAGGCCGGGCCCAGGATTACCAGGGGTAGCGCGGTCGGCCAGAGGAACTCCATCCCTTCTTTCGCCCCCGTCTTAACGAAACAAACCGCAGGACCGGTTCCAGCAGCCCGCGGTCGGTCGACAGGTCGAGGACATCGACCCCACACCGCCGGAAGATGTCATCCTGCTCGGCCCGGTGGGCCTGCATGTAGTCCCGCAGCCGCCGGCGGAGCCGCCGGTCGGAAAGGTCGACCCAGAGCTGCTCGCCGGACTCGGGGTCCTGCAGGCGTAAAAGCCCAAACGGCGGCGGCTCAACCTCGGCGGGATCCTGAACCCGCACCGGCACGACCTCGTGCCGGAGGGCTAGCAGTTTAAAGGGCGCCTCCCAGTCATTCGGTCCCAGGAAATCTGAAACCAGGAAAACCAGGGACCGCCGCCGGAGTACCCGCCCAACCATGCCAATAACGCCGGCCAGGTCCGTGGGTACCGGCCGGCTCCAGTCCCAGGTCTGGAGCTCGTGGACGATGCGCACCGCCTGACTGCGGCCGGACCTGGGAGGTACCAGCCGGTCGATGCGATTGGTGAAGCCGGCCAGGGCAACCTTGTTGCCGTGGCGGACGAAGAGAAACGAGATGAGGGCGGCAAACTCGGTGACCAGGTCGGACTTGAGGCCGCCGGCCCAACCGAAGTGCATCGACCCGCTCAGGTCGACCGCCAGCCAGACGGTTATCTCCCGCTCCTCGACGGTTTCCCGGATGAATGTCCGATTCATCCGGGCGGTGACGTTCCAGTCGATCCGCCGGACCTCATCCCCGGGCTGGTACTCCCGGATCTCGGCAAGCTCGTAGCCCGGACCCGGCCAGAGGCCGGTGTAGTCCCCCTGAAGGATGCCGTCCAGGCGCTTGAGGACCGTAAACTGAACCCGCCGCAGGAGGCGTTCGGCCTCGCCGACGGCAACTTCGGGGGAGGCGCCCGGTCCGGGCGCGGCGGCCGTCATCCTTCGCCAACCGGTTCGGGGGTTCGCCGCTCGATGAGCTCGATGCGCGGCGGCCGGACAACTTCCATGATGCGGTTCAAAATTTGCTCGGGAGTGATGCCCTGGGCCAGGGCCTCATAGGTGAGGATAAGCCGGTGGCGCAGGGTATCCATCACCAGGTAGGTCATATCCTCGGGCAGGACGTAGTCCCGGCCCCGCAGGGTTGCCAGGGCCTTGGCACCGGCGATGAGATAAATCGACCCCCGGGGGCTCGACCCGTAGGCCACGTACCGGCCGAGCTCCGGGATGCCGAACTCGGCCGGCCGGCGGGTTGCCGCAACCAGGGTCACGGCGTAATCCACCAGCTTCGGGTCGACGTAAACCCGGTCGGCAACCCGCTGGTATTCCAGGAGGTCCTCCGGGGTCAGCACCTGGTTCACCTCGGGGAGGCGCTCGGCGGTGACCCGGGCGACGATGGCCGCCTCCTCCAGGCGGCTCGGGTAGTCGATAACGACCTTAAACATAAAGCGGTCGACCTGCGCCTCCGGCAGGTTGTACGTCCCCTCGGATTCGATGGGGTTCTGGGTGGCCATGACGAAGAAGGGCTCCGGAACCCGGTAGGTCTCGTTTCCGATGGTGACCTGATGTTCCTGCATCACCTCGAGCAGGGCGCTCTGGACCTTGGCCGGGGCCCGGTTGATCTCGTCGGCCAGCACCAGGTTGGCGAAGACCGGCCCGAGCTGGGTCGTAAACTCGCCGGTGTGCTGGTTGTAAACCCGCGTCCCGACCAGGTCGGCCGGAACCAGGTCCGGGGTGAACTGGATGCGCTTGAAGGTCCCGCCGATGGCCTGGGCCAGGGTCTTGACGGCCAGGGTTTTTGCCAGGCCGGGAACGCCCTCAATCAGGAGGTGCCCCCGGGCAAGCAGGGCGACAAGCATCATCTCGAGCAGGTGCTCCTGGCCGACAATGATCTTCTTTACTTCGAAAAGGGTCCGTTCGAGGCGGTTGTCTGCCGGTTCGGGTATCATTTTTGAGATTCAACCTCCGGGTTCATTTTGGGCATATTTAACAGCAGAAGTCAAACGCTTGCGGCTGAGCCGCGGCGGCGGGTAGAATGAGGAGGTCGCGGCCCATGCTCAAGCACGCCTTCGACGGGGTCAAAGTCCTCGACCTGACCAGTTACATTGCCGGCTCCTTCGCGGCCACCTGGCTGGCCGACCTGGGGGCCGAAGTCGTGAAAATCGAAAACCCCACGGGCGACCCTTTTCGGGTGACCCGGGGCTTTCTGGTCTGGAACCGCAACAAGCGGGGAATTGTTCTCGACCTCAAGCACCCGGACGGCCTGGCGGCCTTCTACCGGATGGTCAGGCAGGCCGACGTGGTCATGGAGAACTACCGTCCAGGTGTGGCCGACCGGCTGGGGGTCGGCTACGAGCGCCTTCGGGAAATCAATCCCCGGATAATCTACTGTTCGGTCTCCGGCTACGGTCAGACCGGCCCCTACAGTCAGAAGCCGGCCTTCGACCCCCTGCTTCAGGCCATGGGCGGGGTGATGGCCGGACAGGGCGGGCCCGGCAACCCGCCGGTGTTTCTGCGCATCGCCGTCTCCGACTATTATGCCGCCGCCCTGGCGGCCTATGGGGTGGCGTCGGCCCTCTACGTCCGGGAGAAGACCGGCCTCGGCCAGCGGGTTGAGACCTCCCTCCTCAACGCCGTTATCGCCATCCAGGCCTGGCCCTTCCTCCGGCTTGAGGACGACCCCGAACCGTTTCGGCCGGGCTCGGGCCTTGTGCCCTACCAGCTCTTTCAGACGGCCGACGGCTGGATTTTCATCGCCTGCGGCAACGACGGGTTCTGGCGGAACCTGTGCCGGGCCCTGGATATCGAGGCCTTTGCCGCGGACCCCCGCTTTGCCACCCAGCCCGCCCGCTATCAGAACCGGGAGGAGCTTCTGGGCATCCTGCAGGATATCCTCCTGACCCGGACGACCGCCGAATGGGTTGAGCTGCTGGAGGCCCACGACGTGCCGGTCGCCCCCGTTCGGGGCATCGAGGCCCTCTTCGACGACCCGCAGGTCCGCCACAACGAAATGGTCGTCGAGGTTCAGCACCCGAAATTGGGGCGCATCCGGCAGATGGGCATCCCTGTCAAACTGGGGGCGACGCCGGGCGAGGTGGTCCGGCCGGCCCCGATGCTCGGCCAGCACACGGAAGAGGTGTTGCGGGAGTACGGATTCAGCCCGGAGGAGATTGCCGAACTTCGGGCGAAGGGAATCACCGAGCCCCGGCCCCAGCCGGGGTACGTCTAGTCGCCGGAGGCCTGGCGCCGGACGTAGAGAATCCGCTGGGTGACGGTGACCGCCCCCAGCAGGGTCAAAACCCCCAGGGCCACCTTCACCGGCCCGGCCACCAGGCCGGCCCCGAGGAGAACGACCCGGACGCCCCGGTCAGCGACCCCAACGTCTCCCCGGAGCCCGAGCCCCTCGGCCCGGGCCCGGGCGTAACTCGTGAGCAGGCCGAAGGCGGCCGCGCCGAAGGCCAGCCCGACGCCGACCTCATCCCCCCGGCGGCCGAATTCATAGGCCGCCGCCCCGAGTACGACCGCCTCCGAGAGCCGGTCCAGGGTCGAGTCGAGAAAGGCCCCGAACCGGCTGGTCCGGCCGGTAAGCCGGGCAAGGCCCCCGTCCAGCAGGTCGGTCAGGCCCGAGGCCCAGAAGACGACGCCCGCGGCCGGCCAAAACCCGGCCAGGATGAGGCCGGCGGCGGCCAGGCTCAGGCTGAATCCGACCACGGTGACCAGGTTCGGGCTCACCCCGGCGGCGGCCAGGGCCCGCAGAACCGGATTTAAAAGGCGGTTGGAGGTCGGCCGGAGCTTGCCTGCCGTCACGGTCCCGACGCGAGGAGCAGACGGTCGGGCCAGGCGGGCTGGGCGGCGGCCCGCCGGGCCGTGCGGTAAACTTCCAGAACCTGCCGAACCACCCGGTCCCAGTCGAACCTTGCCGCCCATTCCTGACCGCGGCGGCCCAGCTCGGCCCGTCGGTCCGGGTCGCCGATGAGGTCAACCAGCTCCCGGGCGAGGGCAGCAGGGTCCCTGGGCGGAACCAGCACCGCTCCCGACGGGCCTCCGGCGACCTCCCGGTAGCCCGGGATGTTCGAGGCGACTACCGGCAGGCCGGCGGCCATAGCCTCGAGCAGAACGAGGCCGAAGCTTTCCCCGCCGATGGCCGGGGCGCAGAAAACCCACGCCGACCGGTAGCGGCGGACAACTTCCGCCTCGGGCAGAAAGCCTGCAAGTTCAACCCCGTCCAGCCGGTGCCGGCCGATGTAGTCTTCGACCCGGCGCCGCAGGCCGCCGTCGGGGCCGACAATTTCGAGCCTGGCGTCGGGGAATCTTTGTCTGACCAGGCGGAATGCTTCAAGGAGCACCGGCAGCCCTTTGCGCCGTTCAAGTCGGCCGACGAAGAGGATGGTGGGCGCGGCCCGGGGGCGGCGGGGCGGGGTGGCAAAGCGGCTGAAGTCGATGCCGTTCGGAATCACCCGGTAGTCACCGGGAAAGAACCGGCTTATAAAACCCCGGGCCGTTTCCGAAACGCAGATGCGGCCGTCAAGTCGCTCATACCAGCGCCGGACAAAGAACCCGGCCAGGCGATAGCCCAGGCTGGGGGTGGATGCGGGGCCGCCGCAGGTTGCGTGAAAGGTCGCAATGTTGACGCTCCGGGAGTATTCGAGGACGGCGAAGGGCAGGACCGGCACCAGGGGCTCGTGGACGTGAATCACCTCGAAAGGCACGGACCGGAGGAACCGCCGGACCCCCAGCCAGCCCCGGACGACGAAGCCGATCCGGGCCACCGAGCCGCTGGCGGGTACCGGCAGCGGCCGCCCAAAGGTGACGACCGGAAGGTCCGGGGGGATGCCGTCCGCCCGGGAGGCCGGGGCCAGAAGGGTGGGTTGCCAGCCGAGCCGGCGCAGGGCGCGGGCGAGGTTCACCCCGTGGGAGACCACCCCGCCCGGGTGGGCGATATCATAGGGCACGACGACCAGAACCCGACCCATATGCCTTCCGGCCGGCGGCTAAACCTCGACCGGCCGCTGGGGGCCTTCGGGGGCGGCCACGGCGTTGTCGAGGCCGATAATGAACTCCTCGAGGCGGCGGCGGGCCTCGTCGTCGGGCATCTGGACCGGCGGCGACTTCATGAAATAAGCCGACGGGGCGACAATGGCCCCGGCCAGCCCCCGGTCCATGGCCAGCTTGCAGCAGCGGATGGCGTCGATGACGACCCCCGCCGAGTTGGGGCTGTCCCAGACCTCGAGCTTAAGCTCGATGTTGAGGGGAACATTGCCGAAGGTCGTGCCCTCGATCCGGATGTAGCACCACTTGCGGTCGCCCAGCCAGGGCACGTAGTCGCTGGGTCCCACGTGGACGTTCTCCGGGGGCAGGGGGTAGTCGAGCATGGAGGTTACGGCGTCCGTCTTTGAAATCTTCTTCGATTCGAGCCGCTCCCGCTCCAGCATGTTGAGAAAGTCGGTGTTGCCCCCAAAGTTGAGCTGGTAAGTCCGCTCGATTTTGACGCCCCGCTCCCGCAGGAGGCGGGTAAGGACCCGGTGGGTGATGGTTGCCCCGACCTGGGACTTGACGTCATCGCCGATTATGGGCAGGCCCCGGTCTTTAAACCGCCGCTGCCAGTAGGGCTCCCGGGCGATGAAAACGGGGATGCAGTTCACAAAGCCGCAGCCGGCGGCAAGAACCTGCTCGACGTACCATTTGGTTGCCTCTTCGGACCCCACCGGCAGGAACGAAACGACAACGTCGGTCTTCGTCTCCTGGAGGATGCCGACAATATCATCGGTAGGCCCTGGGGCCTTGCGGATAACGCCGCTCAGGTACCTGCCGATGCCGTCGTGGGTCATGCCCCGGGCGACCCGGACTCCCATGTAAGGCACGTCGCAGAACCTGTAGGTGTTGTTGGGCGGGGCGAAAATGGCTTCCGAGAGGTCGCGACCGACCTTGTTTACGTCGATGTCGAAGGCGGCCACGAAATTGATGTCCCGGATATGGTAGCCCCCGAGGTTAGGGTGCATGAGGCCGGGGATGAAGCCGTCGTCCGGCGCATCTTTGTAAAAATAAACCCCCTGAACCAGGGACGAGGCGCAGTTGCCAACCCCGATTATGGCGACATTAATCTTGCCCAAAGGTAGACCCTCCTGTGCGGTTAAGCCCGCGGCGATGATGCGGAGCTGACCCTCCGCCTAAAAGTTTCGCAGGTCCCGGGGTCGGCGTCAAACGTCCCCGCCTTGACCGCCGGCCCGTCCCCGGCTGATACTCTAAGCGCCAATCCAACCCTGGGAGGTCGTCAGGAAATGGTCAGCCGACCCACCGGCGCCCGGCGGATTCGGGTCGAGGAACTCGCCCGTCTGCCCACTTTCGTTCTGCCGACTGTCTCCTGGTCCGGGGAGAAGCTGGCGGTCTACTGGGATAAGACCGGCCGGTTTGAGCTTTACGTTTTGGACCTGCGAACGGGGGATCTCCGGCCGGTGAGCCACGGGGAGGTGCCGCGGGCCATTCGGGCCGGCTTTGCCTGGGACCGCTCTGACCGCTACATTGTGTTTGCGAAGGACTTCCAGGGCAACGAGCAGCACGACCTCTACCGGCTGGATACCGTGAGCGGCCAGGTAACCCAGCTCACAAGCGACCCGACCTGCCAGGAATACCCGGTGGAGTTCAGTCCGGACAACGCCTGGCTGACCGTTCTCACCAACCGGCCCCTCCCCGAATCCCCAGACCGGCCGGGTCAGCTCAACCTCTGGAAGCTCCGGGCCGACGGGGGCGAATACGTCCCCCTGACCCGGTTTTCATTTCCGGTGTGGGGCGGGATGTGGAGTCCTGACGGGCAGTGGATTGCCGTTGTTACCAACGAGGACCCCACCAACCTCCGGAACCGGGACGGGTATATCCTGCGGCCCGATGGGAGCGGCCTCCGCAAGATTTTCAGCATCCGGGCCGGTTCCCAGGACGGGCTGGTGGCCTGGCATCCGGACGGCCGGCGGCTAGCGGTTGCCAGCGACGCCTTCGGGGTCCGGCGGGCCGGGCTGCTCGACCTGGCGACCGGTCAGACCCGCTGGCTCAGCCCCGAAGACGTTGAAGAGGTGCCCGTCCAGTTCTCGAAAAGCGGCCGCTACCTGCTGACCCTGCGGAACCAGGAGGCCCAGGTTCGGCCGGTAATCTACGACCTGGACACCGGGGCCGGTCGTGTTCTGGAGCTTCCGGCCGGGGTTGCCGTCGGCTCGGCCTTTGCCCTGGACGATTCGAGGGTGATTCTCACCTACACCACGCCTTCGACCCGGCCAACCCTGGTGGCCTACGACCTTGAGTCTGACGGGACCGAGACCCTCATCCCGGCCGAGTACGGCCCCTTTGACCCGGGGATGTTCGCCGGGGCGGAGCACATCTACTACCCGAGCTTTGACGGGATGCCCATCCCGGCCATCCTTTACCGTCCCAGGGAGATCCCGCCCGGGGTCCGCCTGCCCGCCCTGATCCACGTCCACGGCGGGCCGACCGCCCAGTGGTTCATGGCCTTCGACCCGTTCGCCCAGCTTCTGGTGGACCGGGGCTTCGTTGTCCTGATGCCGAATATCCGGGGTAGCACCGGGTACGGGGTCGCTTTCCGGGACGCGGCCCTCAGGGACTGGGGCGGGGCCGACCTGGAGGATGTGGCCGCCGGGGCTGCATACCTCCGGAGCCTGGGCTACGTGGACCCGGACCGCCTGGTCATCTTCGGCGGAAGCTACGGCGGGTTTATGACCTTCCTGGCGGTGACCAAGAAGCCCGACCTCTGGCGGGCGGCCGTCGCCTGGGTCGGCATAACTGACCTGAAGCGCATGTACGAGTCGAGCATGGAACACTTTAAATACTTCCTCCGGGAGCAGATGGGCGACCCCGAGGCCAACGCCGACCTGTGGGCCGACCGCAGTGCCGTAAACTTCGCCCAGAATCTCAGGGCGAAGCTCCTTATCGTCCACGGTGCCAACGACCCCCGGTGTCCGGTCGAGCAGTCCCGCATCTTTCGGGACCGCCTGCTGGAGCTGGGCTACCGGGAGGGGGTCGACTTCGAGTACGTTGAGTTCGCCGATGAAGGCCACGGCAGTAACGACATCGAGCAGAAAATCCGGACCTACCGCCTGCTGGTGGATTTTCTCGACCGGGTGCTCTGAGACGGCGTGACCGTCGAAGTTATCCCGGCCCCGGACAGGGACCGCCGGCCGGAGGTGCTGGCCGGGGCCGAGGCCCTGGAGCGCCTGCCGGCCGGCACCGGGGGCTGGCTTGACCTCACGGACCCCACCGACGGCGAAATTGAGGCGGCGGCCCGCCGGTTCGGCCTCCACGAGCTCGTGGTCGAGGACATCCGTCGGGGCGGTCAGCGGCCAAAGTTCGAAGAATACCCGACCTACGGCTTTTTAGTCTTCTACCCAACCCGGTGGGAGCCGAAGGCGGCGACCCCAGAATCCCTGGAGTGTGCCCTGGTTGTCGGGCCGGATTACCTGCTGAGCTTTCACCGCCGGCCGCTCTGGCTTCGGGACGATATCATCGAAGCCTGGCGGTCGAATCTGGACCGGATTACTGACCAGCGGGCTGCCCTGGTCCACGCCTGGCTCGATACGGTGGTCGACGAGTACTTCGACGTTGTGGACCGGCTGGCCGAGGAGATCGGCCTGGTGGAAGAGAACATCCTCGATTCCCCGGGCCGGCCCCAGCTCAGCCGGCTCTTCGAGCTCCGGAAGGTCGCCTTTGGCCTCCGCCGTCTTTTCGGGGCCGGGCGGGATGCACTGGGCCTGCTGGTTCACCGCCACCGGGACGTTCTGGGAGCCGAAGCCGGCTACTACCTGGGGGATGTCTACGACCACATGATCCGGGTTGTCGAGAGCCTCGAGCTCCAGCACGACCTTCTGGTCAGCCTGACCGAAGCTTACCTTTCTCAGGTTTCAAACCGCCTGAACCAGACCATGCAGACCCTCACCGTCCTCTCAACCATCCTGATGACGGCGGCCCTGATTGCGGGCATCTACGGCATGAACTACCGGCTCATCCCGGCCGACGGCGAGTCGGTCTTCGGCTTCGTCTTCGCCCTGGGCCTGATGGTCCTGGCCGGCGCCGTCCTCTTCGTCGTGTTCCGGCGCCGGGGCTGGATTTAGCCGGGGCGCCGGGCCCGGCGTTCCGGGGGGCGGTCCTGCCGGTCGATGCGGTAATCGGGGGCTAGGATGGTGACCACCGTGCTCAACCGGCGGTCGCTCATCCGGGACGCCAGCCGGGGGTCGACCTCTTCCAGCCGGTGGTTGCTGGTGATAACCGTCGGTAGCCGGGCGTTGTACCGGTAGTTGATCAGCTGGTAAAGCTTTTCCTGGGCCCACGGGCTGGATGAGTGGGCCCCCAGGTCGTCCAGAATCAGGACCGGGGCGGTCCGGAGGCTTTCAAACAGCTCGTCGTAGGTTATCCGGCTGTCCGGGTTAAAGGTCGAACGGAGATGGTCCAGCAGGTCCGGAACGACCGCAAAAACCACCGGCAGGCGGCGCTTGAGGCGGTGGTTGGCGATGGCGGCGGCCAGGTGGGTCTTGCCGCAGCCGCAGGTGCCCAGGAACACGAGCCAGCCCTCCGGGTTTTCGGCGAAGTTCCGGGCCAGCTCGTAGGCCAGGGTGAGGCTGGCGCCCTGTTCCGGGTCCAGGTCCGCCCGGAGCTCGAAGTTTTCGAAGGTCATCTGCCGGAGAAGCTCGAGCCGGAGGGGCTCGAAGAGGCCGATTCCCCGGGGCCGGCCCATTCCCAGCTCAACCACCCGGGAAAGGTCCGGGTCGGTAAGCCGCGTCCGGAGACGGTCCTCCAGCAGGTCCAGCGGCCCGGCCAGGACGACCACTGTCGGCAAACGGGCGGCGTAACGGTAGTTTAGCAGCTGGAAGAGCTTCTCGTGAGCCCAGGGGGTTCCGGCCTGGACGCCGAAGTCGTCCAGGACCAGCAGGTCAACCTGGCGCAGGTAATCGAAGAGCTCGTCGTAGCTCACCTCGCTGGAGGGGCCGAAGGTGGCCCGCAGGTGGTCGAGGAGGTCAGGGGTGACCGCAAAATAGGCGGCAAGTCCCCGGTCCAGACATCGGTTGGCAATGGCTGCGGCCAGGTGGGTCTTGCCCGTGCCGCTCGCCCCGGTGAGAACGAGCCAGCCCTGGGGCTCCTCGGCATAAGCCCGGGCCGTCTCGTAGGCGTTGCGAAACCGGGCCTGCTCGAAGGGGTCATCCGTCCGCCCTTCGGGCCGCAGGTTCTCGAAGGTGAGGCGCTCAAAGGGGCCCAGGTTGCTCCGCTGACGCAGAAGCTCCCGGCGCCGGGCCTCAAACTGCCGGGCCGTGCACTGGCAGGGGACGGCTTTGCCGAAATCCGGGTGGTCGACGGGCACGTCCCGGTAGACGTAGCCTGCCCCCCGGCAGAGGGGGCACGGGGGCTCTGGTGCCGGGTCGTTGCCGGGGCCGCCGTGATCTGCCCCGCCCGTGCCCGAGGACCCCTCGAGGTCCCGGGCCAGCCGCCGCAGGATGAAGGCGAAGCTTTCCATCAGTTAAAGGGACCTCCGCGGGTCAGTTCCAGGTTGACAAACTTGGTCAACCGGTCGAAGAAAAGCAGGCTCACCTGACCGGTTGGACCGTTCCGGTGCTTGGCAATGATGATATCCGCAATCCCCTTGGGGTAGGGCTTGTTGGGGAACCGGCGCTCCCACTCCTTCTCGGTGTAGTAGACGTCCTCGCGGTAAATGAACATGACGACGTCGGCGTCCTGCTCCAGGCTTCCGGATTCCCGCAGGTCCGAAAGCATGGGGATGTGGGGTGACCGGGCCTCGACGGCCCGGGAGAGCTGGGAGACGGCCAGAACCGGGATGTTCAGCTCCCGGGCCAGGCCCTTGAGGGCCTGGGAGATCTCGCTGATTTCCTGGACCCGGTTGTCCGTCCGGCCGCTGCCCCGGGCGAGCTGAAGGTAGTCAACGATGAGGAGGTCAATGGGGTGCTCACTGTGAAGCCGCCGGGCCCGCGACCGGATCTCGATAATGGGAATCATCGGCGTGTCGTCGACGTAAATGCGGGCCTCGGCCAGGACGCCGATAGCCGCCATCACCCGCCGCCGCTCGGCATCCGAAAGCTGTTCGAGCCGAACCCGCTGGGAATCCACCCCGGCCTCGATGGCGATGAGCCGGTGGGCGATCTGCTCCTTGGACATCTCCAGGCTGAAGATGGCGACGCAGGCGCCCTGGCGCATCGCCGCGTGGTGGGCAATGTTCAGGACAAAACTGGACTTGCCCAGACCCGGTCGGGCCGCCAGGATAATCAGGTCCGAGCGCTGGAGGCCACCCAGGATTTTGTCGATTTCGACGAAGCCGGTGAGGACGTGGGGAAGTTCCCCCGGCGTCGGGGTCGGGGGGGAAAGGATGGCCTCTTCCAGGTATTTTTCGAGAATCTGGCGAATGTGGACGAATCCGGTGAGGGTCTCGGCCCGCCGGACGCTGAAGAGGGTCTGCTCGGCCCGGGCCAGGACCGCGTCAACGCTGGGCCCGCCCTCGTACGCCAGGGCTGCGATTTCGGCGGCGGCCTGAAGGAGCCGCCGGTATGTGGCGCACCGGTGGACGATCTGGGCGTAGTCTTCCACGTGGAGGGTCGAGGGCACGGCCGCCACCAGCCGGTGCAGGTAGGCAACTCCGCCCACCTCGCTCAGCTTTCCCCGCCGGTTCAGCTCGTGGGCAACCGTGACCGGGGTGACGCCCTCATTGCGGTCGTAAAGGTCGACGCAGACCTGGTAGATGAGCTGATGGGCCGGGCTGTAGAAATCCTCGGCCTTGAGGAGGGTTATAACCCGGAGAATGGCGTCGGGGTCCAGCATAATGGCCCCCAGCACCGCCTCCTCGGCCTGGGGGTCGTGGGGCGGCTGCCGCTCCTGGGCCACGACCCTACCCCTCCTGACCGGTAACGACCACGTTAACCCTGGGGGCCAGGTCCCGGCTGAGCCGGACCACCACCTGGTACTCGCCGGTTTTGCGGATGGGCGCCTCAAGCTCAACGCGCCGGCGGTCAACGGGCCGGCCCACCCGGGCGGAAATGGCCTCGGCGATGTCGGCGGCGGTGACCGACCCGTACAGACGCCCCTCTTTGCCGGCCCGGACGGCCACCGTAACGGTCAGCCCGTCAAGGCGGCCGGCCAGCTCCCGGAGCTCTTCGGCTTCCCGGGCGGCCCGCCGGGCCTCGGCCGCCTGCCTGGCCCTGGCCTGGTCAATGACCGCCTCGGTCGCGGCTACCGCAAGCTTGCGGGGAAGCAGGTAATTCCGGGCGTAGCCCTCGGCCACGTCCTTGATCTCACCGGCCCGGGCAACACCCGGCACGTCCTTCAAAAAATAGACCTTCATCCCAGAACTCCTGTTCTAGTTATAGCCAGCGGCAGGCTTTCTGTCAACGGCCAGCCGTCTGCGTGGTGCATTGAACCCTTTTGGCCGTCCGGTTGGAGTATATTCGGGCGGGCGCGGGCCGCCGGGCGGAGGTTTTGGGCGGAGTTTTCCCCAGTCCGGACCGGCCGGGGGCTTTTGGGTGGAAACCGCCCGGATAAAGGGACTTACTCTTCTTCGTCTTCGTCCGGTTCGGGGGCTGAAACCTGCGGGGCGGCAGCCGCGGCCGTCGGCGGAACGGTGACCGCCGGCCGCTCTCCGGCCGGGACCCGTCGGCGGGGAAGTTCGGCCACGGCCTCGCTGAGCCGGCGGAGCTCCGCCAGCCTTGCGGGGACAGCCGGCACGGCCAGGGCCACAACCCCGGCATCCCGCAGGGCCGGGAGCTCCCCCGGGGCTGGAAGCTCCCCCGGCTCGTAGACGACGGGTTTGCGGGTGACGGCGGCAAACTTCAAGAAGGCCAGAAGCTCTGAGACCGTCAGGCCCCGGGCGGCCCCAATCCGGACCCAGAAGCCCTCAACCGGAAGGAGGTCCAGCGACCGGAGAAGGCTGTCCGGAAAATCGGGCGTCAGGGCCAGGTAGGTGCTCCCTTCCCGGCCGAGGATTTCAGCCGGCGCTCCCGGGTCGATAAGAACAAAATCGGCCCCGGCCTCAAAATGGGCCTGCGCCAGGCCGGCCGCGGCAGGACCGGTCAGGTCAATGCCCCAGGTTACCCCGGCCAGCGATTCCAGTTCAGCGGGCCCGGGCGGTTCAGAACGCCCGGGCAGAACAAGCAGGTCAAAGCCGGCCGAGCGCAGGCCACCGACCAGGTCCAGGTCCCAGTCGGCGAGCCGGGCCACCAGAACAAGGGGCGGGACCCGGCCTGAGTCGGCCGGGGGCCGGCCAAAGCCGAGGGGTCGGGGGGCCTCGCCCCGGACTGCCCGGCGGAGCCTTTCAAGAAGCCTGCTCACCGAAATCCCCGGGATTAAGTATCGGAGCCGACGGCGGGATTCGAACCCGCGACCTGCCGCTTACGAGGCGGCTGCTCTACCGCTGAGCTACGTCGGCGTCCGTTAGCAGTATACGGCCCACCGGGGCCGGGCGCAACCCGCCGCCCAGGCCCGCCCGTTTTATAATTTTCCGGGCGGGGAAATTCAAAATGGACCCCACGATGGCCTACCGCGGCCTGGCCCTGAGCCTGGCGGCCAACCCCCTGGTGCGCCGGGCCCTGACCGTCAACGGCCGCCGGCTGGCCCTCCGGTTTGTTGCCGGCGAGACCCTGGATGACGCCCTGCGGGTCGCCGACCGGCTGTATCAGGAGGGCATTCTGACGATTCTGAACTTACTCGGTGAGATGGTCAGGTCCGAAGACCTGGCCCGCCGGTTCAAGGAGCAGGTCATCCGGATGCTGGACACCGTTGCCGACCGACCCTGGGCCCGGTACATCTCGGTGAAGCTGACCGAGCTGGGCGTCGACATCTCCGAGGAGTTTGCCTTCGACCAGCTGGCCGAAATTCTTGAGCGGGCCCGCGACCGGGGGTGTTTTGTGCGCATCGACATGGAGGATTCGGCCCACGTCGACGTGACCCTGCGCATTTACCGCCGGTTGCGGGCGGCCGGCTTCGACCAGCTGGGAATCGTGCTTCAGGCCTACCTGCGCCGCACCGAATCCGACCTGGAGGCCCTGTTGCCCCTGCGGCCCAATGTCCGGGTGGTGAAAGGGGCGTATAAGGAGCCCCCGGAGGTCGCGTTCCCCTCAAAGCGCCAGGTGGACGACAATTTTCTCAGGCTGGTCCGCCGCAATCTTGGGGCCGGGAACTACACGGCGGTGGCCACCCACGACCGGCGGATAATCGATTCCGTGAAGGTCTGGACCCGGCAGGCCGGCGTTGAGCGGCAGCGCTTCGAGTTCCAGATGCTTTACGGCATTAGGCCCGACCTGCAGCGGGCCCTGGCCCGGGAGGGGTATACGGTCCGGGCCTACGTCCCGTACGGCGAGGACTGGTACAGCTACTTCGCCCGCCGGATTGCCGAGCGGCCGGAGAACCTCCTTTTCGTGATCCGGGGCGTTCTGGGGGTATAATAGGCTCAGCGGAAAGATGACCGGGCCCCTGGCTGACCCGAAAGCCCGGGCCGAGCAGCTGCTCGCCCTGCTTAAGGCCGCCTTCCCGGACCGGTTCGGGCCGGAGGCCGAGGCCGACCTGCGGACCCGCCTCCAGGCCGACGCCGAACGGGCAGCTCAGCTCCGGGCCCAGCCGCTGGATTTTACCGACGAGCCCGACGTCGTATTCCGGGCGCTCCCCGATGAGCCCTGAGTTTGCCTTCCTGCCGGTCCGGGAGCTTGCCCGCCGGATACGGTCGGGGGAGACCCGGCCCCTGGAGCTGACCGAGTACTTTCTTGACCGCCTTGGCCGGCTCGGGCCGGCCTACAACGCCCTGGTGACCCTGACCAGGGAGCGGGCCCTCCGGGAGGCGGCCGAGGCCGAAGCCGAACTTCGGGCCGGCCGGGACCGGGGCCTGTTGCACGGCATCCCCTACGGGGCCAAGGACCTGCTGGCCGCCGCCGGCTACCCGACGACCTGGGGGGCCGCGCCCTTCCGGGACCGGGAGTTCGACTACGATGCGACCGTTATTAGCCGGCTCCGGGAGGCCGGTGCCGTGCTGGTCGGAAAGCTGGCGACGGTTGAGCTGGCCGGGGGCATGGGCTACACCCAGCCGAATGCGGCCTTCACCGGACCGGGTAAAAACCCCTGGAACCCGGAGTTCTGGAGTGGGGGCTCATCCAACGGGCCGGGTTCGGCGGTGGCCGCGGGCCTCGTGCCCTTCGCCCTGGGGACCGAAACCTGGGGCTCGATCATTACCCCGTCGGCCTTCTGCGGGGTGTGCGGCCTGCGGCCCACCTACGGGCGGGTGAGCCGCTTCGGGGCGATGCCCCTGAGCTGGAGCCTGGATAAAATCGGCCCGATGGGCCTGACGGCCGATGACTGCGGCATCATCCTGGCGGCGCTGGCCGGCCGCGACCCCAGGGATCCCACCACCGTCGACCGGCCCTTCCGCTGGGACCTGCCCGACCGGACCGAGGGCTTCAGGGTCGGGGTCCTTAAGGGGTCGGCCGAGAACGCCCAGCCCGAGGTGGCCCGCAACTTCGAGGCGAGCCTGCGGGTCCTCGGGACCTTCTGCCGGCTCGAGGATGTCGAGCTTCCGGAGTTTCCCTTTAACGAGATTGCAAGCACCATCCTGTTCGCCGAGGCCGGCTCAATCTTCGAGGAGTTCATAACCTCGGGCCGAGTTGGCGAACTTACGGCCCCGGAAGACCGCTACCGGCCGTACGCGTACCTGGTCGTGCCGGCCAGGGACTACCTGCGGGCCCTCCGCCTCCGGAAGAAGGCGGTGCGGGCCTTAAACGACCTTTTCAGCCGGTATGACGCGGTTGTCAGCCCCTCCCGGCTGACGGTGGCCGGCCGGATTGACCAGGACTTCCGAACCTACATGCCGCCCCGAACGGCGGGGGTGCCCATCAGCGCGGCCGAAAACGTCGCCGGCCTGCCCGGGGTGAGCGTGCCCAACGGGTTCGGCCAGAACGGCCTGCCGACCGGCATTCAGTTTACCGGGGCGGCCTTCAGCGAAGACCGCATCCTGGCCGTGGCCCACGCCTACCAGCTGCGAACCGACTGGCACCGGCGCCACCCGGCAGTTTAACCGGGGTCGGGCCTACTCGAGCAGGTTGCCCAGGTGGCCGTTGCTCCGGGGGCAGACGTGGGTTTCGCCCAGGTTTATGGGCAGGTGGCAGAGGGGGCAGCGGGGCCGTCCGGACGCCAGGATCTCCTGGATTTCCCGGTCGAGGCCTTCGAGCTGTTCCCGGTCGACCAGGAGGCTCACCGCCTCGACCTGAAGGCCCTCCTCGTCTTCGGCGGCATCGGCGGCGATAACAAAGAGGTCCCGCCGCTCGTCGTAACCGATGGCCAGCTGGCCCACCTTGAACTCGATCTGGTAGACGCCCTCTTCCGGCGGGTTTCCCCCGCTCCGGCCGACGCCGCTGCGGACGAGCCCCAGCAGCTCATTGATGGCCAGGCTGAGGGCCTCAAGCTGTTCCCGCTCCACCCACAGGTACGCCTGGCAGGGGCCGCTTTCAACGCTCAGGCGGAAGGTTCGCTGGCCGGGCAAACCGAACGCTTCGGCCCGGATTCGTTGAACGTGGCCGAGGCCAAATCTGCGCGCCATCCGGGCTGATTCCTCCCTCCTAGTCGTTAGCCGAGGGCGCCTCGACGTTCTCGATGCTGTCCCGATGGAGCAGCATCGACCGGCCCATCTCGATCAGGTCCAGGTATCTGGCCCGAACCCCGGCAAGCTGGGCCGCCCGGGCGTCAACCTCGGCCGGGTCCCCGACAAAGACCCGCCCGAAGGGTTCAACCCGGCCCCCAACCTGCCGGAGCCGGCTGTCAATTATGCCCAGGTCACAGGGCAGGGTAAAGTAGAGGTCGGCGATAAGGCCGTGAAGGTCGAGGCGGTGAAACTTCTCCCGGAGCAGGCTAAGGCCCGGCCCGTACTTGGCCGCCGGCAAAAGCCCCAGCATGTTCTTGAGCGTAAATCCGCAGGTTGCCTCATCCACCACCCGGAAACTGGAAACCGAGATCAAAAAGTCGCATGAAAGGACCACGTTCGGGACCCAGATGCTCTGAAGGACAAAGGGCTTGGGCAGGAGGTTTTCCACCTCGACATAACTGCAGTCGCGAACGTCGACAGCGATGACCCTGGGGAAATCGTACCCGAGCTGTTTGAACACTTCATGGGCCCGCTCGGATACGCTTGGGCCTTCCAGGAAGATTATGTCCGCGTCGGAGTGGCGTCTGATACCCGCAATCACGGCCGCCAGCGTTTCCCGGCTGGTCGTTGCCGGGTGGGCGGCCACCACCGAGGCGTCCGGTTTTATAAGAATCCGGCGGGCAAAGGCAACCTTTCGGGGCGGATTAAACTTGAAATCCTGCGCGCTGTAAATCATCGTTGACTCCATTCCACGCCTTCGTTGTCTGGCCACTCCAGCAGGATAACCCGGACGGTTTCCCCAGCCCTGATACCGGGGGAGTCCTCCGGCACCACGGCCAGGCCGTTGGCCAGGGCCATCGAGGTGAGAATGCCCGAACCCTGCGGGCCCGTGAGCCGCGCCACGTACCCGCCGTCCGGCCGTCGCCGGACGATAACCCTGGCGTAGACCCGGCGGCGGTCGCCGGGGATGTCCTCGGCGGCCACGGCTTCAATCACGGGCCGGCTGAAGTCCGTACGGCCCATTAACTTCAGGACCGCCGGCCGTCCGAAGAGCTCGTAGGTCACCAGGGCGCTCACGGGGTTTCCCGGAAGCCCAAGGTGGGGCACCCGGCGGACGGCGCCGTCCGGCCGGCGCTGGATAAGCTCGCCGAAGGCCAGGGGCTTTCCCGGCTTCATCCGGATGCTCCAGAAGCGGACCTCCCCCAGCTCGGCCAGGACTTCCTTGACGAGGTCGAAATGCCCGACCGAAACCCCCGCCGTGGTGATAACCAGGTCGGCGGCCATTGCCGTCCGGAGGCGGGCGGCCAGGGCCTCGTAGTCGTCGGGGGCGATGCCGAGAAGCCAGGGAATGCCGCCGTCCCGCCGGACCATGGCGCCGACCCCGTAGCTGTTGCAGTCGTAAAGCTGGCCGGGGCCCAGGGCTTCCCCCGGCGGGACGAGCTCGTTGCCGGTGGCAACCACGGCCACCGTGGGGCGCCGGATGACCCGAACCCGGGGCCGCCCGACCGCGGCCAGGAGGGCGAGCTGGGCCGGGCCGAGCACCTGCCCCCGCCGGAGGACGACGGTTCCGGCCCGGACATCCTCGCCGGCGGCCCGGATATTCGCCCCCGGCGGCAGTTCTTTAAAGACCAGGACCTCATCCCGCCGGGCCCGGCCGTTCTGCATCTCGTCGGTGAGCTCGAACGGCACAACCGCATCGGCCCCGGCCGGGATCGGGGCCCCGGTAAAAATCCGGGCGGCCTGACCGGGTCCGACCTGGAAATCTGCCGGCCGGCCGGCCGGGACCTCCCCGATAACGCTGAGCCGCCGGGGCGACTCCCCGGACGCCCCCCGGATGTCGGCGGCACGGACGGCGTAGCCGTCCATGGCCGAATTCGGCCAGCGGGGAATATCGAACCCGGCCACGATGTCCTCGGCCAGAACCTGGCCCTGGGCTTCGAGAATAGGCTTTTCCTCAGGTTCCAGGACCGGCACGTAGGCGAGGACCCTTTCCAGCGCCTCTTCCACGCTGAGCATAGCCATTTCCATCATCCCCCCAGGTAGACCCACCGGATCACCTGCGGCGTCAGGTTGGCCTCGATATAGGCCGCGGCCATGAACAGCGGAAGCAGCAGGAAGCCGACCTTCAGGAGGTTGGCGATGCTGAGAAGCAGGCTCTGGCCGACGGTGTAGCCGGCCGGCGGGGCCATTATGGCCAGCCCCAGCCGCAGGCAGAAAGCCCCGGCCAGGACGGCGGCCGGGATTTCGAAGAGGCCGTGGGGCAGAATAAACGCCGCCAGGAAGAGGAGCGGGTCCTCGCCCCCGGCCGCGAGCTGGCCGGCAATGAAGCCGGTGAGAACGAAGGGCGCCATCAGGAGCAGGAGGGCCGCGGCCCCGAAGCTGAAGAGGGACAGGACGGCGGTAACCGCCACGGCCCGCAGGTTGTGGAAGAGGATGGCCCCGAAGCTCAGCTGGATGGGCCCGCTGGCGAGCCCCGCTTCCAGGGCCGTCCGGAGGTGGACCCAGTTGACGCCGCGGCTGCTCTGAACGCCGAGCACGTAGCCGGCGGCGAGGCCGACCACGAAGAGGCCGGCAACCACCAGGATGGGCGTCCGATTAAGCCGGAGAAGCTGGGGCAAATCGTAAACGTAGAGCCGGACCGGGAGCGGCAGCCGTCCCACCCCGGCCGGGACCGGCTCGGCGGGCGGCGACGCTAGGAACGACCAGAAGGTCCGGACGAGGTTCCGGATGCTCAGGCCCCGGTATTCCCGGGCGATAATCTCCTCCCGGTTAAAGGCCCGCATTCCCGTCCGGACCAGAATTGCGGCGACGCCCCCGATGCCGGCGGCCACCAGCCAGAGGACCCGGGTCTGGCCGATGAGGAAGAGAACCGACTCGAGCTGGAGCAGGAGGGCCATGGGCAGGATGATAAAGCTGGCCAGGATGCTGGCGGCCCGGACGGTGGGGGCGTGGGCGGAGACAACCACGGCGGCCGCAACCATGGCCACCGCCTCGGCGACGCTGAGGAGCCCGACCACGACGAGTGCCTCCGCCGGGATGTCCCGGCCGGCGCCAGCCCGGACGGCCAGGGTGAAAATGGCCATGGCGGCCAGGCTGAGGGTTACGGGCGGCAGGAGGACGGCGGCCATCTTGCCGAGGAAGAGCTCGCCGTCGGAAAGGGGGCTTGTGAGCAGGGGTTCGAGGGTGTTGCGGTCCTTCTCACCGGCAAAGCTCTCCAGGGCAAGGACCAGGCTGAAGGAGATGGGGACGAAGGCGGAGACCATCAGGCCGAAGGGCAGGACCCGGGCCGACACCTCCCGGCCCTCGAGCCGGTCCAGGATGGGCAAGCCCCAGGCCACCCCGAAGGCCACCAGCAGGGGGAAAATGGCGGTGAGCAGGCCCATGGGCAGGCTGATGCGCCAGTCGGTCAGGGCATCCCGGACCTCCCGGCGGGCCAGGACAAGGGGCCCCTGGAGGCTGGTCAACTGCTTCCCTCCCCTCCCACAATCCGAAGGTAGACTTCCTCCAGGGTCGGCGAGACCTCGGTAAGGCTGAGAACCCCAACGCCCAGCCCGACCAGCCGCCCCACCAGTCGGGGGTTGCAAGCCGGGTCCTCAAGCTGGTAGCGGATATAATTGGGGCCCAGGTCCACGACCCGAGCATCCCCGTTCAGGGCCTCCCGGGCGGCTTCCAGAGGGCCGGTGAACCGGAGCTCAAAAAGCGGCGGGCCGGCGAAGCGCCGCTTGAGCTCGTCCGGCCGGCCATCGGCAAGGATGCGTCCCCGGACAATCACGGCGATGCGGTCGGCGAGGAACTCGGCCTCGGCCAGGTTGTGGGTGCAGAGGATAATTGTCCGGTCCGAGCGGCGAAGTCCCGCGATGAACTGCCGGACCTGGCGAGCGCCGGCCGGGTCCAGGGCCGAGGTGGGCTCGTCAAGAAAAAGGACCCTGGGGTCGTGGACCAGCGCCCGGATAAGGGCCACCTTTTGCCGCACCCCCTTGCTCAGGGTCCCCAGCCGCCGCTCCGCCACCTCCCCAAGGCCGAAATGGTCCAGGAGGTCCGATACCCGCCGCCTGAGGACCGGGCCCGGAACCCGGTGAAGCTCGCCGAAAAACTCCAGGTACGAGCGGGTCGACATCCGGTCGTAAAGGCCGGGAAACTCGGTCAGAACCCCAACCAGGGACCGGACCGCCGGGCCGTCGATGACGACGTCGCGGCCGCAGACGGTTGCCCGCCCGGACGTCGGCCTGAGCACGGCCGCCAGAATCCGGATGGTCGTTGTCTTCCCGGCCCCATTGGGACCCAGCAACGCAAGGATCTCGCCGGGACCAACCTTCAGGGAGATTCCCTGGAGCGCCCAGAAATCAGCAAAACGCTTGGTGAGGGCGAACGCTTCGACCACTTGCGCCGCCGTACCGGCTCCCTCTACACTAAGACGTGAATTCCCGGGGGCTATACCGTATCTCGCATTTATTGTAACATGTCCCCAGGCAGCTTGAAAAGACCCGCCGCCAGCCTGCCAGCTTTCCGGTGTCCCGGCTGCCGGGCCGGTCAGCTGGCGGGCGATGAAACCCTGGTCTGCCAGGCGTGCGGCCGGGAGTTTGCCGTGGACGGCGGGATTCCGGTGCTGTTGGCGGGTCCCGCGGATGCCGCGCAGGCCGAACATTACGACGGGATCGCCGACCGCTACGATTCCACCCTCCCGGCACCGGCCGTCGGCCACTACCTCAGGAAGCGGGTGAATCTCGTCCGGAGCCTGCTTGCCGCCGGCAAGGTTCTCGACGTCGGCTGCGGCACCGGCCGGCTGGCCCGGGCCCTGGCCGATGCCGGCTACGAGGTCTGGGGCGCTGACCTTTCCCTGGGCATGCTGCGGCGGTTCGTGGGGCGGGGGGCCGGCCGGGCCGTCGCCGCCGACGCCACGAACCTGCCCTGGTTTGACGGCACCTTCGACCTGACCCTGTGTGTGGCCCTCCTCCACCACGTCGCCGAACCCGGCCGGGTCGCGGCCGTGATCCGGGAAATGGTTCGGGTGACCCGGCCGGGCGGCTGGGTCGTCATCTGGGACCACAACCCAAACAACCCGTACTGGCCTGTCCTCATGCGGCGAATTCCCCAGGACACGGGGGCGGAGCGGCTCGTGCCCCTGGGCGAGGTCCTGGCCGTCCTGCGAGGTTGCCCGGTGACGGACATTAAGGCGCAACGCCTGGGGTTTGTACCGGACTTTGTTCCGGCGCGCCTCCTGCCCCTGGCCGCCCGGCTCGAGGCTTTGCTGGAACGGCTGCCGGTCATCCAGGCCCTGGCGGCCCACAATGTGGTGGTTGCCCGCCGGGCTTAGAGCTCTGGAGGTCTGAAATGAAGATTCTTGCCGTTGATACCGAAGTGGTTCGCCTGCCCCTCGAGGTTCCCTTCCGGGACCCCCGGGGTGAGCTCACCTTTGTGGACAACATTCTTGTCCGGGCCCGGTCCGATGAGGGGCCGGTCGGGATCGGCTGGGCCTTCAGCCTCAACGGCCGGAACACGGCCAGCCTGAAGGCCGCCGTAGACGAGCTGGCGGCTGGCCTGGTCGGCCGGGATCCCCTGCGCCTGGGCGAGGTTCAGGATGCCCTCCGCCAGGTCGCCTTCAACGTTGGGCCCGGCGGCCTGATTACCATGGCGCTGGCCGCCCTGGACGTTGCCGTCTGGGACCTGCGGGGTAAACTGCTCAACCTGTCCATTGCCGACCTGCTCGGCCGGCGGCGAGACCGGGTGCCCACCTACGCCAGCCAGGGCCTCTGGCGCAACTACGGCCCGGCGGAGCTGGCCTCCCAGGCCGCCGAATACGTGGCCCTGGGCTTCCGGGCAGTCAAGCTTCGGGTCGGGGGTGAAACCGACCCCGACCGGGAGGTGGAGCGGGTCCGGGTCGTCCGGGAGGCGGTCGGCTGGGGCGTGGACATTATGGCCGATGTCAATCAGGGCTGGACGCCCTGGCGAGCCATCAAGCTGGGCCGGCGGTTCCAGGAATACGGCCTTTACTGGCTGGAGGACCCGGTGCCCATGCTCGACCTGGCCGGCAGTGCGGAAGTTGCCCGGGCGCTGGACGTGCCCGTCTGTGCCGGCGAGTATCATTATGAGGTGGACGGGCTCAAGCGGCTCCTGGACGGGCGGGCGGTGGACATCCTGATGGTGGACCTGCTGCGGGTTGGGGGAATTACCGGGTGGCTGAAGGCGGCGGCTCTGGCCGAGGCTTATCAGGTTCCCGTTGTTAGCCACCTGGTGCCTGAGGTCCACGTCCACATCTTTGCGGCCATCCCCAACGGCCTCACCGTGGAATACATGCCGTGGTCGTTCGGGCTTTTTAAGAACCCGCCGCGGCTCGTTGACGGCGAGCTTGAGGTGCCGTCGGGGCCGGGTCTTGGCCTGGAGCTGGACGAGGACCGGATTCGCCGCCACCGGGTCTGAACGGCAGAGCCCGCCGGTAAGCCGGCGGGCCTGGCGGAGAGGGTGGGATTCGAACCCACGATGGGGCTCAGCACCCCATAGCCGTTTTCGAGACGGCCGCCTTAAACCACTCGGCCACCTCTCCGGAAAAATATTATACCATCCGCCTTCTAGGGTTCGGGGGCCGAATCCCCGGCCGGGGCGGCGGCCCCGGCCGGTCCGGCGGGAACCGGGTCGGCGTCACCGGCATTGACCAGGTAGTAGGTGAGGCTCTGGAGAATGGCCACCGGGTCGACATCCTCGACCCGGACCCCCTCGGGGACGTGAAGGGCGGTCGGGGCGTAGTTGAGGACTGCCCGGATCCCGGCGTCCACCATCAGGTTGGCCACCTTCTGGGCTTCCGCCGCCGGGACCGCCACGATGCCGATTTTGACGTTGAGGGCCCGAACCGTCTCGGGAAGTTCGGTCACGTCCTGAATCACCAGGTGGCCGACCCGCTGACCGATCTTCCGGGGGTCGTTGTCGAAGACGGCCACGACCTCAAAGCCCCGGGGCTTGAAGCCGTCGTAGCTGGCGATGGCCTGGCCGAGCCGGCCGGCCCCGACAACGACCATCGGCCAGACGCGGGTGAGGCCCAGGATGCGTTTTATCTCCCCCAGCAGGCGGCTCACCTCGTATCCCCGGCCCTGCTTCCCGAACTCGCCGAAATAGCTCAAGTCCTTGCGGATCTGGGCGGCGGTCACCCCGATGTAACGGCCGAGCTCCAAAGAACTGATGGTTTCCACGCCTTCGGCTTCCAGCTGGGCGAGGGCGCGGACGTAAATGGGGAGGCGGCGCACAACGGTTTCCGGGACTTCAACGTCACGACCCATGCACGACCTCTTTACGCTTGTTCGACACGGCTTTTTGTCGAATTTTATCACGGGGTAAGGAGCGTGTGCCGCCCGGGCGGTTCCGAACGGGGCAGGCGCCCGTGCTATAATAACCCGGCGTGAAGCTCGTACTGGTCGTGGTCAACCCGGAGGATGCTGATACCCTGGTCCGCCTGCTCCTTCAGGCTGACTTCAGGGTGACGAAAATCAAAACCGTGGGCGGCTTCCTGCGGGAAGGGAATCTGACGCTGCTCATCGGGGCCGAAGATGACCAGGTCCCGCGCATTCTGGAGCTGGTGGAGCAGAACTGCCGCCGGCGGGTCCGGCAGGTCCAGCCCCTGCCGCCCCCGGTGGAGGGGATCGACGTTTTCATCCCGATGCCCGTCGAGGTGGAAGTCGGGGGCGCAACCGTCTTTGTTCTGCCGGTCGAAGGAGTCTACCGGTTCTGAGGCCCATGCTCGGTCGGTTTGTTGAGTTCGTAAAGCGGCACCCGGCCCTCTTTGAATTCATCTTCCTGGCGGCCGCCATGGTGGCGATTCTGCTGTGGTCGGCCCGGGATGTCAACCTGTTGCCCACCCAGCTAGCTACCCTGGTGGCCGCCACCATAGTCCTGGCCGGACTCTGCGTCTGGATCCTGCACTGGGAGTAACGGGAGACTGCCATGCTCTACGAGATGCGCATTTACGACGCCGTTCCGGGGAAGTTCCAGGCCCTGCACGACCGGTTTGCCAACATCACCCTGAGGTTTTTCGAAAAGCACGGCATCAGGGTTGTGGCTTTCTGGGAGCACGTCATCGGGGTCTCCAATCAGCTAATTTACGTCCTGGCCTGGCAGGATCTGGCCGAGCGGGAGCGGGTTTGGGGCGCCTTCGCCAGCGACCCCGAGTGGCTCCAGGCCCGGGCGGAGACCGAGCGGGACGGCCCGCTGGTGGCAAAGATCACCAACTACATTCTCAAGCCGACGCCGTATTCGCCGATGCAGTAGGGCGGCATGGACTTTTTCACCCGGCTGGCCCGGGCGGTGGCGACCCGGCGGAGCCTGGTCTGCCTGAACCTCGACCCCGACCCGGCCCGCCTGCCCGATGGGGTGGACGTCGCCGGTTTTAATAGCCGGATTATCGAAGCCACCGCCGACCTGGTGGCGGCGTACAAGCTAAACTTCGCCTTTTACGAGGCCCGGGGGCTCGCCGGCCTTTCGGCCCTGGAACGGACCCGGCAGGCGGTGCCCGCGGACATTCCCGTGATCGCCGACGCCAAGCGGGCCGACATAGCCAACAGCGCCAGGTTCTACGCCGAGGCGGTTTTCAAGACCTGGGCCTTCGACGCCGTCACCGTCAACCCCTACCTTGGCTGGGACGCCATCGAGCCCTTCGCCGACTACGCCGACCGGGGCATTTACGTCCTGGTCCGGACGAGCAACCCGGGTGCCCGGGACTTTCAGGACCTGCCCGTCGGTCCGGAGGGGCGGCCCCTTTACCAGGTTGTTGCCCTGCGGGTCCGGGACTGGAACCGGCGGGGCAACCTGGGCCTGGTGGTGGGGGCCACGTATCCGGGGGAGCTGAGGGCCCTGCGGGAGCTGGTTCCCGACCTGCCGTTCCTGGTGCCGGGTATCGGCGCCCAGGGCGGGGACCTGGAGGCCGCCGTCCGCTCCGGCGCCACCGGTCGACCCGGCGGCCTGCTCATCGCCGTGGGCCGTCAGGCCCTTTATGCGTCCCGGGGCCCGGACTTTGCCGAAGCCTGCCGGGCAGAGCTGAGCCGTATTGTTGAGCGGGCGCGCCAGTTTGAGGGAGGCTAAGCCTCCCGGGTGAGCTGACCGGCCTCGACCCTGAATCGGGCCGCCCGGCCCAGAAACTCCGGCGGGAAATCGGCCAGGTCGGTCGCCGTAATCAGGAGCTGGTCGGCCTCGAGCAGGCCGCCGAGGACGTGCCGGCGGCGTTCGGCGTCGAGCTCCGAGAGGATGTCGTCCAGCAAAAGCACCGGCCACTCGCCCGTTTCGGCCCGCATGAATTCGGCCTCGGCCAGCTTGAGGGAGAGGGCCACCGTCCGCTGCTGGCCCCGGGACCCGTAAAGGTTGGTGTCGGCCCCGTTGAGGTAAAACTTCAGGTCGTCCCGGTGGGGGCCGACCAGGGACATGCCGAGGGCGACCTCCCGGGGCCCCACCCGCCGGAGTGCCCGGCGCAGGAGGTCGACCAGCTCGGCCTCGGCCTGAGGGAGTTCCGGGGGCTTTGCCAGACCGGCCAGTTCGGGCACGTACTCGATTCGGAGGTGCTCCTGCCGGCCCGTCAGCCTCGGGTGGATGAGCCGGACGTGGTCGTTGAGGGCCGCAACCGTCCGGGCTCTTCGAAGGATAATGTAGGCCGCCGATTCCACGAGGCCGTCCTCCCAGACGGCCAGGGATTCGGCGGACGCCCGCCGTTCCCGAACCTGCCGGAGGAGGGCATTGCGCTGGGCCAGGATCCGGTTGTAAACCTGAAGGGTCCGGAGATATTTCGGGTCGACCTGGGAGTTGGTGATATCCAGGTAGCGGCGGCGGGCCTGCGGGCTTCCGGCCACGAGTTCGATGTCGGCCGGGGTGAAGAGCACGACCCGCAGCTGGCCGACCAGGTCCACGGCCCGCCTTACGACCCCGTTGACCTTGATGCGTTTGACGGTGGCCCCGGTTGCCTCAGCCCCCGACTGGGGGGCAATGATAATTTCGATGTTCAGGGGGCCGGCCGTTCGGCGGCTGACCTGGGCGCTAACCCGGGCGATGGGGAAATCCTGGCTGAAGGCGAGCCAGTGAATGAGTTCCCGGTCGGCTGTGGCCCGGAAGGACTTGGTCGTTGCCAGCAGGTAGATTGCCTCCAGAAAGTTAGTTTTGCCCTGGGCGTTCTGTCCGTACAGGAGGACAATTCCCCCGGGCAGGCTGATGTCGAGGCGGGCGTAGTTCCGGAAGTTGACGAGCCGGAGCCGCTCAACGAGCATCCGGCGGCTCGCCCCAGCCGCCCCCACCGGGCGTCAGGATGACCAGCCGCGTCCCGGCTTCAACCCGCACCGTGGCCTTGGAAGGAAGGCTGCGGACTTCGGGTTCCCCGTTCCGGGGAATGACCAGCAGGTTTTCGCCCGGCTTGCCGGGCCTGCCGCCGGCAAGGCCGTAGGGGGCGAACCGGCGGCGTTCGGTCATCACCGTCACGGTGGCCGGAACCAGGACCTCGTACTCCCGGATGATGCCGTCCCCGCCGGGGAACTGCCCCGCCCCGCCCGAGCCCCGGCGGACGGCGTAACGGCGCACCCGCAGCGGATAAGTGAACTCCAGGGCCTCGACCGGGGTGTTCTGGGTATTCGTCATGTGGACGTGGGTAGCCGAAAGGCCGGGCTTTCCCCGGCCGGCCCCGGCCCCGCCGCCGATGGTCTCGTAGTAGGCGAAGTACCGGTTGCGGAACGGGTCCCACCCGCCGATGACCACGTTGTTCATGGTGCCCTGGCTCGCGGCCGGAACCCGGTCCGGAATTGCCCGGGCAACTGCCCCGAGGACGACATCCACGATGCGCTGCGAGGTCTCCACGTTGCCCCCGGAAACGGCCCGGGGCGGGCGGGCGTTAACGACGGTGCCCTCCGGGGCGATAACCTTCACCGGTCGGAAACACCCGGCGTTGGCCGGCACCTCCTCCCCGGCCAGGCACCGGACCACGTAGTAAACGGCCGACTGGGTGACGGCCTCCACCGCGTTCACCGGGCCCAGGCACTCGGGGTCGGAACCGGTGAAATCGGCCGTGAGCCCGTCACCGGCGACCCGGACCGTGACGGCGATTTTGATGGGCCGGTCGGTAAGGCCGTCGTCGTCCATATAGTCTTCAAAGTAATACTCGCCGTCCGGGATCTGACTGATGGCGTGGCGGGTGAGCCGCTCCGAATACTGGAGCAGGGCCACCATCTGGGCCCGGACCTCGTCGAGACCGTAGCGGCCGATAAGTTCGGCCAGGCGCCGGGCGCCGACTTCATGGGCCGCCATCTGGGCGTTCAGGTCGCCGAGGCGCTCTTCCGGCGTCCGGACGTTGCGGAGGATGAGGTCTAGAAGGGGCCTGTTTAGTCGTCCAGCTTCGACGAGCTTCAGGGGCGGGATGATCACGCCCTCCTGGTAGATTTCCGTCGCCAGCGGCATGGAGCCGGGCGACATGCCCCCGACGTCGGCGTGGTGGGCCCGGCTCGCCGCAAACCCGACAAGCTCGCCCCCGACGAAAATCGGCGAGACCAGGGTGATGTCCGGCAGGTGGGTGCCCCCCAGGTACGGGTCGTTTAAAATTACGAGGTCGCCGGGGGCAAAGGTGAAAAGCCGGATGGCGGTCTTAACGGACATGGGCATCGCGCCCAGGTGGACCGGGATGTGGGCCGCCTGGGCGATGAGCCGGCCGTGCTCATCGAAGATGGCGCAGCTGTAGTCCCGCCGCTCCTTGATGTTGGGCGAGTAGCCGGTGCGGCCCAGGGTGACGCCCATCTCTTCGGCGACCGAGGCGAAGAGGTTTTTAAAGATTTCGAGGGTTACCGGGTCGCTCATAAACCTTGACTCCCACGGGATATTCAGCAGCCGGATTTATTTATACCCCGGTCAGGGCAGGTTGCGCACGTCCTGCAGGGTCCACTCCACGTCCACCACCTGGCCGGGCCTGCCGAGGACACCGAGGCGGCGCCCGTTGAGATAGACCTCGACGCCCCCGGCGTTTCCGCACCGGATTGCGACCCGCTGGCGGCCGGTCCAGGTCCGGGTATCGCCGATCTCGAGGATGCCCTGAAAGACCTGCTGGTTATCCACGGTGACGGCGACCCAGGCCCGCTCAATGGCCCGGAGCTGAACTTGGACCTGGTCAACCACGGGCGTCGGGGTGGGCGGGGGTGGGGGCTGGGTCGGGGCCGGGGGCGGGGTCGGGCCGCCCAGGGCGCCGGGCGACGGGCCGGGGGCTTGGGCAGGAGTCCCCACTACCCTTACGACGGCGTAGGCCGCGGCGAGCAGGACAATGACCACGAGGGCTACGAGCATCCGGCCCGGCCAGGCCGACTCCGGGTTCCGGACCACGGGCAGCGGCCTGAACTCGGGCTGGGCCGGCCGCTGGGGAAAGAGGCTGACCACCTGGTCGGGGTCGAGGCCGAGCCAGCGGGCGTAGGACCGGATGAAGCCGCGGGTGTAAACCGGGGGCGGGAGCCTTTCGTAGTCGTCGGCCTCCAGGGCTTCGAGAAACTCCCGGCGGATGCGCGTACCCCGCTCCGCATCGTCCAGGCTCAGGCCCCGCTCCTGCCGTGCCGCCCGGAGAATCTGGCCCGGTCGGGGGCGGTTCTGGTCTTCAGCCGCCGGTCGGGCCTTCGTTTTCATTCCGTACCTCCCGGAACCGAACCTGCTGGTCCGGCCGGCCTTGTTTGGGCGGACCGGCACGATTCGGCCGCCCCTAAAGTATAAACAACTTTATTGATAGCTGCGGGTCCTGCCCGGGAAAGAGCCAGCGCCGGCCAGTCTATTACAGGAAGCTTTGTCCGGCCGCCCGCCGACCTTGACAGGGGCGGCCGACGACAAATATAATCGGCCGCAAACGGCGGTTGCGCCGGGTTGAAAGGGGGTGGTTGGCCTCAAAGTTAATCCCTCGGGTTGTTCCCCACCGCATGCTGGTCCCCTGCTGGTCGGTTTGAGTCTGACCCGAAGGAGGGTGTGATGGCTGAAATTTCGCGGGATACCCTGCTGTGGATTTATGAGCGCATGCGGCTCATCCGCACCTTCGAAGACAAAGTCGCCGAGCTCTTTGCCCAGGGACTCCTGCCCGGTTTCGTCCACCTCTACGCCGGCGAGGAAGCCATTGCCGTGGGGGTGTGCGCCCACCTCACCGACCGGGACTATATTACATCCACCCACCGGGGCCACGGCCACTGCATCGCCAAGGGTGTCGACGTCAACGCGATGATGGCCGAGCTGTTCGGCAAGGCCACCGGCGCCTGCAAGGGCAAGGGCGGCTCGATGCACATCGCCGACGTTAGCAAGGGTATGCTCGGGGCCAACGGCATCGTCGGCGGGGGCGGACCCCTGGCCTGCGGCTCGGCCCTGACTGCCAGGGTGACGGGGTCCGACTCGGTCACCGTCTGCTTCTTCGGGGACGGGGCCGCCGAACAGGGCACGATGCACGAAGCGATGAACCTGGCGGCCATCTGGAAACTGCCGGTGGTCTTTGTCTGCGAGAACAACCTCTACGCCGAATCGACCCCCTGGTTCTACCACTGCGCGGCGAAGGAGATCGCCGACCGGGGCACGGCTTACAACATCCCGGGCGTTCTGGTGGACGGCACCGACGTCTTTGCAGTCTACGAGGCGGCGGGCGAGGCCGTGGGCCGGGCCCGGCGGGGGGAGGGACCGACCCTGATCGAGGCCCGGGCCTTTCGCTACTACGGGCACTTCCAGGGCGACCCGCTCACCTACCGCACGCCGGAGGAGGAAGCCGAGTACCGCCGGCGGGACCCCATTGACCAGTTCCGGCGCCGGGTCCTTGAGCGCAACCTGCTGACGGCGGCGGAGCTCGACGCCATCGACGCCCGGGCCCGGGAAATCGTCGAAGCGGCGGTGCGGTTTGCGCAGGAAAGTCCTTATCCGGCCCCGGAAGAGTGCCTGACGGACGTGTACGTCAAGTACCCATAAGGGAGGAAGCGCGATGGCAGGCCGTGTGATAACGTTCCGGGAAGCCCTCAACGAGGCGATGCGGCTCGAGATGCGCCGGGACCCGACGGTGATTGTCATGGGCGAGGACGTGGCTGGCGGCGCCCGCCTTCCCCACGTTGAAGGTCGGGGCGAGGAGGCCTGGGGCGGGGTTATGGGCGTCACCAGGGGGCTGGCCAAGGAGTTCGGCCGGAGCCGGGTCCTTGATACGCCCATCAGCGAGTCGGCCTTCATCGGGGCGGCGGTGGCGGCCGCGGCCACCGGCCTGCGACCCATCGCTGAGCTTATGTTCGTCGACTTCTTCGGCGTCTGCATGGACCAGATCTTCAACCAGGGCGCCAAACTCCGCTACATGTTCGGGGGCAAGGCGAAGGTGCCGATGGTCATCCGGACCATGATCGGGGCGGGGTTCCGGGCCGCCGGCCAGCACTCCGGGTCCCACTACTCGGTCTTCACCCACATGCCCGGCCTGAAGACGGTGGTGCCGTCGACCCCCTACGACGCCAAGGGCCTGCTCATCTCGGCCATCCGGGACGACGACCCGGTCATCTTCTTCGAGCACAAGCTCCTCTACGACATGGAAGGCGAGGTTCCCGAAGGCGAATACACCATCCCCCTGGGTCAGGCCGACATCAAGCGGGAGGGTCGGGACGTCACGGTGGTGGCCATCGGCCGGATGGTGCACTTTGCCCTGGAGGCGGCCGACCGGCTGGCCGCCGGGGACGGGGTGAGCCTCGAGGTAATAGACCCCCGAACCCTTTCGCCCCTGGACGAGGAGGCCATTATAAACTCCGTCAAAAAGACCCATCACCTGGTCGTGGTCGACGAGGACAATCCCAGGTGCAGTGTCGCCGCCGATATCGTCGCCCTGGTGGCCAGCCGGGCCATCGAATACCTGGACGGGCCGCCCCAGATGGTCACGGCACCCCACACGGTGGTGCCCTTCAGCCCGGTGCTCGAGGATTACTACATCCCATCGCCGGAGAAGATAATCCAGGCAGTCAATACGGCCCTGGGCCGCAGCTGATGTCGACGGTCGGCATCATTGCCAACCCGGCCTCGGGCAAGGATATCCGCCGGCTCGTTGCCCAGGCCTCAATATTTGACAACAACGAAAAAGTAAACATCATGCGGCGCACGCTCAGGGCCCTGGATGCCCTGGGCGTGCGCCGGGTCCTCATCATGCCCGACACCGCCGGTCTCGGCCTGCGGGCCCTGGACGGCCTGCGGCTGAGCCTGGAGGCCCGGGTCATCGACATGACGGTTTACGGCGACGCCCGGGATTCGACGCAGGCGGCCAGAATTATGGCCGAGGCCGGGGCGGCCTGCATCGTCACCATTGGTGGGGACGGCACGAACCGCGCCGCGGCCCGGGGCGCCGGCGACGTGCCCATCGTTCCTATCTCAACCGGCACCAACAACGTCTTCCCGGTCATGGTCGAGGGGACGGTGGCCGGCCTGGCCGCCGGGGTCATCGCCGCCGGCCTGGTTCCGGCTGAGGCCGTCACCTACCGGACCAAGCGGCTGGAACTGTATGTCGACGGGGAGCTGGTTGACGTGGCCCTGGTGGACATCGCCACGAGCCGGGACCTCTTTGTCGGGAGCCGGGCCCTCTGGGACCCGGGCCGGCTGCGGGAGGCGGTTCTGGCCCAGGCCCGGCCGGGTACCGTCGGCCTGGCGGCGGTCGGGGGCTGTCTGGCGACCCTGAGCCCCCGGAATGCCCACGGTCTTTACCTGCGGCTGGGCGCCGGCGGCCGCCAGGTGCTCGCCCCCATAGCGCCCGGCCTCGTCGTTCCGGTTGGCATCGTGGAGCACCGGCTGGTCGAGGCCGGGGAGGAGGTTCGGCTCGACCCCGGCAACTGCACGGTGGCCCTTGACGGCGAACGGGAGGTCGAGGTCGGCCTCCACCAGACGGTGTCAGTCCGGCTCACCACAGCCGGGCCCCGGGTGGTCGACATCGAGGCAGCCCTGGCGGAAGCAACCCGGCGGGGAGCCTTCGACCTGGTTCGGGAAGCGGCTGAGGGTCCTTCAGGAGGTTTCTGATGGCAGTCCCGGTCGTCATGCCAAAGCTCGGGATGGCGATGACGGAAGGAGAGGTCGTCAAGTGGCTTAAGGAGGACGGGGCCCAGGTGGCCCCGGACGAGCCCATCGTCCAGGTCATGAGTAAAAAGATAACCTACGAGGTGAAGGCCCCACAGGCCGGCATCCTCCGGCATGTTGCCCCGCCGAAAGCGAAGCTTGCGGTCGGGGCCGTCATCGGCTACATCCTCGCCCCCGGTGAGGAGATGCCCGGCATCCCCGCCGCCCCGGCCCCCCAGGCAGCCGAGCGCGCGGTGGGAGCGGCGGCTTCGGCCGGTGAGGAGGTGCTGGCCACCCCAATGGCCAAGCGCCTGGCGCGGGAGCACGGCATCGACCTCCGGGAGGTCCGGGGAACCGGGCCGGGCGGCCGGGTCCAGGAGTCGGATGTGCTGGCCTACCTGGAACAGCGGCGCCAGGCCCCCGCCGCCCCCGAGGCCCCGCCGGCAGCCCGCACGGTTCCCTTTGCCGGCATGCGCCGGGCCATCGCCGAGCGGATGACCGAGAGCCTCCGGACGACAGCCCAGGTGACCATTACCACCGAAGCCGACGTGACGGGCCTGGTGGAGTTCGTCGACCGCCTTAAGGGGCAACTCGACATAAGTTATACGGCGGTTGTGGTGAAGGCGGTGGCGGCCGCCCTTAGGCGCCACCCGCTCTTGAACTCGACCCTGGTGGGTGAGGAGATCCGGCTCCTCGACGAGATAAACATCGGGGTCGGGGTTGCCCTGGAAGATGGGCTCATCGTGCCGGTGGTCCGCAATGCCGACCGGCTTACCCTCGGCCAAATCGACCGGGAGCTTAAGCGGCTCACGGCCGCGGCCCGGGCCGGGACCCTGACGGTGGATGAGGTCACCGGCGGCACGTTTACCATCAGCAACCTCGGAATGTTCGGGGTTGACGCCTTCACGCCCATCATTAACCCGCCGGAGGCGGCCATTCTCGGGGTCGGCCGGGTCGTCGAAAAGCCCGCGGTTTACCGCGGCCAGCTGACAATCCGGTGTCTGATGACGTTGAGCCTTACGTTCGACCACCGGATTGTGGACGGCGCCCCGGCGGCGGCCTTCCTGCAGACCCTGGCCGGCATGCTGGCCCAGCCGGCCCTGATTTTCGGGGAGGTCTGACCCCGTGGCTGACGCCGACCTGCTGGTGGTCGGGGGTGGGCCGGCCGGTGTTGCCGCCGCCCTCCGCGCCCGGGAGCTGGGGGCCCGGGTGGTGCTGTTCGAACAGGAGCATGTCGGCGGAACCTGCCTGCACCGGGGCTGTGTGCCCACCGTTGGAACGCTGGAACTGGCCAGCCGGCGGCGGGCCCTGACGGAGGGGGCCGCCTGGGGCCTGCCGGTCCCGGATTCGGGCCCCGACTTCGGCCTGGCCCGGCGCCGGGTTGAGGATGTGGTCGACCGGGTTCACTCGGGAACGGCCTTTTACTTAGAGCAGTTCGGGGTTGAGGTCGTAAAGGGTCCTGCCCGGCCGCTGCCGGGCTGTGCTGTCGAGGTCATGACCGGCGGCGGACGCCTGGACCGGTTTACCGGCCGCGGCGTCGTTGTGGCGACAGGGGCGGCTTTCGTTCTGCCGGAAGTTCCGGGCATTGACCTGCCGGGGGTCTGGACCACCGACCACTGCCTCGCCCTGGCCGAAGCGCCCCGCCGGCTTGCGGTTTACGGCGGCGGATTTATCGGGGTGGAATGGGCCCAGTTTTACCAGGCCTTCGGGGCTCAGGTTTCGGTCCTGGAGCCGGGACCCCAGCTTTTGCCGGGCGAGGACCCGGAGGTTGCCGGGGCCCTGCAGTTTCTGCTGACCGAGGCCGGCATCGGGGTTCGGACCGGCTGGGAGCTGGTTCGCCTGGAAGCAGCCCCGGATAGCACTCTGGCGGCCGTCGGCCGGGATGGGGCGGTTGTCGCCGACCGGTTTCTGGTCTCGGACTGCCGCCAGCCCCGGACCCGTGACCTGGGTGCGCTGGGGCTCGGCCTTAGGGGCGGGGCGGTGCTGACCGACCGCCGCCAGGCGACGACAGTCCCCGGGGTCTTTGCCGCCGGGGACGTAACCGGCGGGTGGATGCTTTCGAACTTTGCCCGGGCGCAGGGGACGGTGGCGGCCGAAAACGCCCTCGGATTCGACCGGCAGTTCGACCCCCGGCTGGTACCCCGGGTTTACCATACCCGGCCGGAGGTGGGGGCGGTCGGCCTGACGGAGCCTGAGGCCCGGGCGGCCGGACTCGACGTCGTGGTCGGCCGGGCCGACCTGGGACTCAACGCCCGGGCGCTGACCCTCGGCCAGAGCCTCGGGTTCGCCAAGGTGGTGGCCTCCAGGCCCCACGGCCGGCTCCTCGGGGTCCACCTCATCGGCCCGCTGGCCACCGAGGCGATTTCGGCCGCGGCGGTCGCCCTGAAACTGGAGGCCCTGGCGGAAGACCTGGCGGGTCTGGACCTGGGCCACCCGACCGTGGGTGAGGCCCTGGTCGAGGCGGCCCGGGATGCCCTGGCGCAGCTCCGATGATCACCGTCCTCAGGCTCGGCCGGCTCGCCTACCGCTGGGCACACCTCCTCCAGAGGCGGCTGGTTGCGGCCCGGCAGGCCGACCGGGTCGGCGACGTTCTCCTGGTCGTCGAGCATCCGCCGGTGATTACCCTCGGGCGGGGCGGGGGAACGGAGGATTTGCGGGTCGGCGCGGACCGGCTGGCCGCCCTTGGGGTTGGGCTGGAGCTCACCGAGCGCGGCGGCCGGGCGACTTACCACGGGCCCGGCCAGCTGGTTTTTTACCCGATTTTCAAGCTCAGTCCGGGCCGGCTTCACGACTTCCTGTGGGCCCTGGAGGAGGCCGCCATCCGAACCCTGGCCCGCTACGGGATCGCCGCCGGGCGGGACCCGGAGCACCCCGGCGTATGGGTCGGCCGGGAGAAGGTCGCGGCCGTTGGGCTTGCGGTGAGCCGGGACGTGACCTTTCACGGCCTCGCCCTGAACGTTGCCCCGGACCTTGGTCATTTCGGCCTGATCGTGCCCTGCGGCCTGGCTGACCGCGGGGTGACCTCCATGGCCCGCATTCTCGGCCGGGCGCCGGGGATGCTGGGCGTCGAACGGGCATTCTGCGAGGAGCTGGGGGCGATTCTGGGCCGGAGCTGGCAGGTGGGGTTTCAGGAGGCCCCCTGGCTCGTCGCCCCGGCCCCAACGGGGGCGGCAGTGGCCCGGCTTGAGGGTCTTTTTCGCCGGGAGCGGCTTCACACGGTTTGTGAGGAGGCGCTGTGCCCCAACATCGGCGAGTGCTGGGGCGGGGGAACGGCGACTTTCATGCTGCTGGGGGATGTCTGCACCCGTCACTGCCGCTTCTGCGCCGTGGCCAGCGGCCGGCCGGGGGCCCCCGACCCGCTGGAGCCGTACCGGGTGGCCCGGGCCGCGGCCCGCCTCGGCCTGCGCCACGTTGTGGTGACCTCGGTGGCCCGGGATGACCTGCCGGACGGCGGGGCGGGGCAGTTTGCGGCCACCATCCGGGCGGTCCGTGAGCGCCTGCCCCACGCAACCGTCGAGGTGCTTATCCCCGATTTCGGCGGGTCGGTCAGGGCCCTGGAGCTGGTCGTGGCGGCCCGACCTGATGTCCTCAACCACAACGTTGAGACCGTTCCCCGGCTTTATCCGGTCATTCAGCCCCGGAAGGACTACCGGCGGGCCCTGGGGGTTCTGGCTTACGCCCACCGGGCCGGCCTCAAAACCAAGTCCGGCGTCATCCTGGGCATGGGCGAAACCCGGGGCGAGGTTATCGGGGTCCTTGAGGACCTGCGTCGGTTCGGCTGTCACATCGTCACCCTCGGCCAGTACCTCCAGCCGACCGACCGGCACCTGGAAGTTGCCGAATACATCCACCCGGTGGAGTTCGAATGGTATCGGGAAGTGGCCCTGGCTATGGGCTTTGAGGAGGCGGCCGCCGGCCCGCTGGTGCGGAGCTCCTACCGGGCCGGCGAGCTACTTAGAACCGCATTGGGGAGGTGAAAAGCGTGTCCCTTACAGACGAGCTGGCCTATATGAGCGCGGTCGAGCTGGCTTACCGGATCCGCCGGCGGGAGCTTTCGCCGGTGGAGGTGGTTGACGCCTTCATCGAGCGGATCGAGCGGCGCAATCCCAGCATCAATGCGTTCGTTTACTTCGGTTTCGACGAGGCCAGGGCCCGGGCCCGGGAGGCCGAGCGGGCGCTGCTGGCCGGCGAGGCCCTGGGGCCCCTCCACGGGGTGCCCACTGCCATCAAGGACCTGTTCGACTTCAAGCCGGGCTGGCCGAGCACCTTTGGGGGCATCCGCGCCCTGAAGGACTACGTTGTGGACGCCTACTGCGCCTTTGCTGAGCGGGTCGAGAAGGCCGGCGCCATCATCCTGGGCAAGACGAACAGCCCGGTTATGGGTTTCCGGGGCACCTGCGATAACTACCTGTTCGGGCCGTCCCGCAACCCGTTCAATACCGCCAAGAATACGGGCGGCTCCTCGGGCGGCAGCGCCGCGGCGGTGGCCGATGGACTGGTGCCCTTCGCCGAAGGCACCGACGGGGGCGGCTCCATCCGGATTCCGGCTTCCTGGTGCGGCGTCTACGGCTACAAGCCGTCCTTCGGCCGGGTGCCCTTTATTTCCCGGCCCAACGCCTTCGCCGGCGATACTCCGTTCCTTTTCGAGGGCCCGATTACCCGGACCGTCGAAGACGCCGCCCTGGTGGTCACCGCCCTGGCCGGCTACGACCCGCGGGACCCGTTCAGCCTGGATGAGCAGCCCGATCTGCTGGCGGCCACCCGCCGGTCCATTCGAGGCTGGCGGATTGCATACAGCCCGAATTTCGACGTCTTCCCCGTGGAGAAGCCGGTCGCGGAGGTGGTGGCCCGGGCCGTAAGGGCCTTCGAGGAGGCGGGGGCCCACGTCGAGGAGGTCCGGCTGGGGATTAAGCGGCACCAGCGGGAGCTGAGCGACCTGTGGTGCCGGCTCATCATGCCGGTGAACCTGCTTACCCTGGAGAATTTCAAGCGCCAGGGCATCGACCTGCTACGGGACCACCAGGACGATTTTCCGCCGCAGTATCTGGAATGGGTCGAGCGGGGCTACAAGCTTACGGCCCTGGATTTTTACAACGACCAGGCCGTCCGGACCGAGATCTACGACGCCATCCAGCAGGTCTTCGCAAACTACGACCTGCTGGTGACGCCAACCCTGGCCTGTTTGCCCGTGGACAACGCGACAGACGGCAACACGGTGGGACCCAGCCGGATTAACGGGGAAGAGGTTGACCCGCTCATCGGGTGGTGTTTGACCTACTTTGTGAATTTCTCGGGCCACCCGGCGGCCTCGATTCCGGCCGGACTGAGTCCGGACAACCTGCCCGTCGGGATGCAGGTCATCGGGCGCCGCTACGCCGATGCCGACGTGTTGGCGGCCAGCGCCGTTTTCGAGCGGCTCAGGCCCTGGCAGGAAAGTTATAAAATCTGCGCCGCGAGGCCGCTTTAAGGGAATGGAGTCCGGGTTGGAAGGTCGGCTCAGGCGGCCTTAGGCACGGCCTCAACCGTGTCGGCGAGGGGCTTGCCGCGGGTTTCGACCCCGAGGAGACCGACCACCGCGCCCCCGACGATAAAGGCGGCCGCCCAGACCGTCAGCGGGACGACGATGTTATCGGCGTACTGGAGCAGTGCGCCGCCCAGGGTCGGGGCAATGGACCCGGCCAGCCGGGTCATGCCGCTGGCCCATCCCATCCCGGTGGTCCGGATCTCCGTCGGGTAAAGCTCAGGGGTGTAGGCGTAGAGGGCCCCCCAGGCGCCCAGGGAGAAGAAGCTCATCAGGACGGCGGCCGCAACAATCCAGAGGTCCCCGACCACCGCCGCAAACAGGTAGGCGAAGATACCGCTGGCCGCCAGGTAGGCGGCCAGGGTTGGGCGTCGGCCCCAGACCTCGACCAGGTAGGCCGCCGAGAAGTAGCCCGGAAGCTGGGCGAGGGCCAGGATGAACACGTACTGGTAGGTCTGAACAAAGGCGAAGCCCCGCTGGACAAACAGCTGGGGGAGCCAGCTAAAGACGCCGTAGTAGGCCAGGGAGATGCAGAACCAGGCGACCCAGAGCATCAGGGTGATGCGCCAGAATTCAGGCCGCCAGAGGGCGGCTACTGTGACCTTTGGGCGGCGGGGGATGGGAAGCAGACGACCCGGCGGCAGCTGGCGGCCGTTTGCGCGGGCAACCCGCTCCAGGATGGCCCAGGCCTCATCAAGCCGGCCCCGGGTGACGAGAAAGCGGGGCGACTCCGGGACCCGAACCCGAACCCAGAAGACCAGGAGGGCTGCCACCGCCGAGGTTGCCAGGAGCGGCCGCCAGCCGTAGGCCGGCACGATCAGCCAGGCCAGCCCGGCCGCAATGATGGTTCCCAGGGCCCAGAAGCTTTCAAGGATTACCAGGTACCGGCCCCGGTTCTGCCTGGGCAGAAACTCGGCGAACAGGGAAAAATCCAGGGGCAGGGCGCCGCCCAACCCGAAGCCCGTAAGGGCCCGGAGCAGGGCAAGGGCCTGGGGGCTGGGTGCAAAGGCCGCCAGGGTGCCAAAAACCGCGAAAATGAGGATTGTTAAAACGAAGCCGGTCCGGCGGCCGATATAGTCTGAAATGGTTCCCCAGAACCAGGCCCCAGCCAGCATCCCCAGGAAGGTGGCCGTCACGATCAGGCCGGCTTCGGTGGGGGACAGGCCCCACTCCTGCCGGATCGCGGGGAGGGCAAAGGAAATAACCAGCACCTCGGCGGCGTCGGCCGCCCAGCTCAGACCGCAGACGGCCAGAAGCCGGCGCTGGAACGGACCGACACCGGCCCGGTCGATGACGTCCTCGACGTCGTACAGCTGGTTAGACGGCGCCGCCGGACCACTCATTGGTCCCCGACTATTCTATTCCTGCCGGCCGCGTCGGTTCAAGAACCGGCGCTACCCGTCCGCCCTGGACCAGGGCGTGAAGCTGCTCCAGGACCCGCCTGTAGTGGGCCCAGGGGAAGGTGTCCACACTCGGTTCAGGCCGGCCCGTGATGCCGTCGACGGCCCCGACCTGAATCAGCGTCTCCAGCCGCCGGCGTCCCACCTCTGGGTCAGGTAGCAGATTCTTGCCTGCCAGCCGCGAAAGCTCGGCCACCAGGCCGTAGGCGCCCCAGTTGCAGACGCTGGCAATAACCAGGTGGGTGACCCGGGTTGCCGCCGGGTCGGCGGGCAGACCGGGGGTCTGGCGGACCACGTCATAGAGGTTGCCCATGCCGATTTCGTTGCCGCCGTCGCCGATGCCGACGGTCCGGTCATGCAGCCAGAAGAAGGCGTCCAGGCAGGCCGTTTCGGCCGTTATATCGGCGCCGCGCATGGTGAGGTACCGCCCGGTCCGGGTCAGGCCGCACCGTTCGATGCTTACGAGGAGCACCGGCTGCCACCGGCGCAGTATTTCCCGGGCCAGCTCGAGGGTGGCTTCCGGCCCGGCTACCGGCACCTCAATAAGGTCAGTATCCGGCCCCTTGATTGCGTCGACCGCGTCCCGGCCAACCCGGTCGGTGAGGTAGCCGACCCGGTAGCCGAGCCGCCGGAGGGCATCCCCCAGGGCAACCGCCCCCAGGGGGCCGTCGGTCTCCGCCCGGCCAAAGGTGCAAAAGCCGGTGGCGATGAGGACCGGGCCCGGACGCTCGGCGATGAAAGCCGCCGCGCGCCGGCAGAAGTCCGGGGGAAGATAAGGCCGCAGGGCGCTTATCCCCCGCCGGTCATCCTGCAGGATCAGGTCCTCAATCGTCGCCTGCATGCGAAATGCTTACATAAAAAATGTCCCCGGGCGGCCGTTCACTGCCGCTCAGGGACCATTCCCAGGGCCCCGGCGCTGCTCAACTTTATTTTACCCGAAAACTCTGGCCCTGGTATCCTGTTCTGGAAACCGGACGATGCGGCAAACCCCGGCCCGCGCCTATCTTTACCTGGTTGGAACCGCCCTTTGCTGGTCGGGGGTATTTGTTGCCGTTAAAGTGGCGGCCGCTTCCATGCCCATTCCGGCCCTGGTCGCGGCCCGGTACGCGGCGGCAACGGCCGTTTTTGCCGGCCTGAGCGCCCTTCGCCCGGGTCCCAGGCCGGCAATGGGCGACCTGCCCCTGCTTGCCATGCTGGGATTAATTGGGGTGACGGTTTATAATCTGCTTTTCTTTTACGGCGTGAGCCTTTCGACCGCGGTGAATGCCTCCCTCATTGTGCCCACCAGTGTCCCGGTGGTTTCGAACATTCTGGCGGCCGGGTTGCTGGGCGAGAAAATCACCCGGGGGCGGGTTGGCGGCCTGCTGCTGGCTGCGGCCGGGGTGGCGACCGTCAGCATTGGGGGTCAGGCCGGTTTCGGTCCGGTGAGCTTAATTGGCGACCTCCTGCTGGTCGGGGCCGTGCTGAGCTGGGCCCTTTTTACGGTCCTGGGCCGGGTGGCCCTCCGGAAATACCCGCCCCTCACCGTGACCACCTTCGCCCACTACGCCGGGACCCCACCCCTCGTGGCAGTTGCTTTGCTCGACCCTGCCAGCCCTGGCTTCCTTCTGGCCCCGCCGCTGGCCTGGGCAATGCTGGCCTACCTGGTGGTCTTCGCGACGGTCATTGCGTTCGTCTGGTACTACGCCGGCGTCCGGCTGGTCGGGGCCGGCCGGGCCGCCCTCTTTCTTTACCTGGTTCCGGTCGGCAGCGTTCTCCTGGCAGTGGTCGTCCTCGGCGAACCCCTGTATCTCGCCCAGGTTGTGGGCGGGTTGCTGGTCGTCGGCGGCCTCCTTCTGGCCCAGCGCTAGGCGGCCCCACCGGTTGGACCGGGATGTCGCCGAAGCTGCAGCTTACGGACCCGGCCGGAGCAGGCCGCACATGCGGGCGAAGGCAACAACCGGCTCCGGGGCCGACCCGACCGTTCCGGCCAGAATCTGGGTGCCCAGGTCGGTAACCTCAAAGACTATGACCAGCCCCGAAATCAGGGCTATCTCAAACCAGTGGCCGATAACGAACTCCGCAATCCGCCGGCCCAGGCCCAACCCCGCCCTCCTAACAGCAACTGCCGCCCCCGGTTCGGTCGCCCGCCAGGAAGGCCTTAAGCAGCCGCTTTAAGAAAGACTGGCGCTCCCGGGCAAAGTGTTCGGCGTGCCAGGGGTTGCAAAAGACCCGGCCCCGGGCCTCGTAGCCGGCGCCCGCAACCTCCTGCCCGCACCATCCGCACCGCCGCTCAAGCTTGGCCTTTGACCGCAGCATCGCAACTTTCCCCCTCCGGCGGGTAGCCTGAACCTTTTAGCGTCCTCAGGATGTCCTCCGGGGAGACCGCCTCCGGGTCGAAGACGACCCGCACCCGGCCGGCCTCCGCCGCAACCTGAACCGCCTTTACCCCCGGCAGCTCCAAAAGGGCATCCCGGACCGCATCCTCGGCCAGCACCACGCAGCAGCCGAGGCCCGACCCGATTACCGGGTTGTTTTTAAGCTCCGGAACCGAATACTCGATGACCCTGACCACCGAAAACCACCGGCGCCCAGAAATAAACGACGCAGGCCCCGGCGCCCCGAAATGATTTAGCGCCCGCCCCCACGGCCGAAAACCTCCTTAGCCTCCTTCGGGCGGGCCTCGCCGCCCAGCAGCCTTACGGCCAGCCCGAGGCCCGCCACAAAGTAGACCAGGCTCGCCGCCACCACAAGCCCGATATTCTGCGCCACAATGGCCGCCAGGGGCGTCCCGGCCAGAAGCGCAAGCACCAGCGGCAGGGTAAGGGGCAGGTGACACGGACAGGCCAGAAAGGCCGTAACCCCCACCACCACGCCTAAAGCCTTACGCACCATTCCCAGCCTCCCCCTAGCCGGCACAGCACGAAAGCCGGGCTACCTCCCGGCTGAAGGCCAGGGCCGCAAGCCTGAGCCCCTCCGACATCGTCAGATACGGCGCAAAGCTTTCGGCCAGCTCCTCAACCTTAAGCCCGTACTTTACGGCCAGAACCGCCCCGTAAATCGCCTCACCCGCCTGCTCCGAAACCAGGTGCGCCCCCAGAAGCCGGCCCGTCCGCCCGTCGGCCACCAGCTTGAAAAGACCCTCAGGCCGCCGGTTCACCCGGGCCCGGACGACCTCTTTGGCCGGCACCACCCCCGTCCGCACCTCGTAGCCGGCCCGGCGGGCCTCGGCCTCCCCCAGGCCCACCGCCGCCACCTGCGGGTCGGTGAAGGTCACCCGGGGCACCGCCTCAAGCTCAACCCTGCGGCCAGCCTCAACCAGGATGTTTTCGGCCGCAACCTTCCCCTCGTAGGCGGCCACGTAGACGAACTGCGGCCCGCCCGTCACGTCCCCGGCCGCCCAGACCCGGGGGTTCGTCGTCCGCAGGTACTCGTCGACCACAACCGCACCCCGGCCGTCCACCTCAACCCCGGCGGCCTCAAGCCCCAGCTCTTTCGTGTTGGGCCGCCGGCCGGTCGCCACCAGGACCCGGTCGAACTCCCGGACGAGCTCTTCGTTGCCCACCCGGGCGTAGATTCTGCCGCCCTCGACCCGCTCGACCCGGGCGTCTGTAAGGATTTCAAAGCCCCGGGCCTTAAAGGCCCCGGCCAGGGCCTCGGAAACTTCCGGCTCTTCGAAGGGCGCAATCCGGGGCATAATCTCAAAGAAGGTCACCCGGCTGCCCAGCATCTGAAAGTACTGGCCGAGCTCAAGGCCGACGGCATTGGCCCCGATGACGGCCAGCCGGCCCGGAACCTCCTTAAGCTCCAGGGCCTCAACGTAGGTCAAAAACCCGGATTCCGCAAGGCCCGGAATCGGCGGAACGGCCGGCGAAGCCCCCGTTGCAATGAGATAGGCCCGGGCCTTAATCCGCCGGCCGTTGACGGCGATGACGTCCGGCCCCTCAAACCGGGCCTCGCCGTGGACAAGCTCCCAGCCGTAAAAGTCGACCAGGTCGGCGTATTTTTCGCGGCGAAGCTCGGCGATAAGCTGCGCCTTCTGGCCGACGAGCTCGCCGGGGTCGACCCCCTCGGCCCGGGTGTAGACCCCGGCGAAGGGGTGGTGGCCGGCCTCGTAGAATACTTCGGCCGCCCGCAGGAGGGCCTTTGAGGGGACACACCCGACGTTGACGCAGGTGCCCCCCAAGGTGCCCCGCTCCACCATAAGCACCCGGGCCCCGAGCTCCACGGCCCGGATGGCGGCCGCAAAGGCGGCAGACCCCGACCCGATAATGGCCAGGTCGTATTCGGCGTCAGGCATGGGCGGCGGACCCGAAAATTCGGCCGAAAGGACGGGCTCGACGGGCCCCGGCTCGTAGCCGGCGGCCGAAACCGCCCGGGCCAGCCGGCTCAGGTCAAACCCCTCGGGAACCCCGATTAAGGCTTCGGCCTTCGGCCAGCTCACCTTTAGAACCCTGGCCCCGGCGGCCTGAAGGGCCCGGGCGACCCGCCGCTCGCAGTCGACACAGCTCATCCCCTCAATGCGCATCTTAAAGGGCTTTTCGGTCACTGTTTAACCTCCTTCAAGCCCAGCTTTCGGCCCGCGCCCGGGCCCAGTCGAAGGCCTCCCGGAGCCCCAGGACCCGGACCCGGGCCCGCAATCCGGCCGGCAGCCCCGAAAGCCAGCGGTCCAGGGCCTGCCGGTCGGGGCTCCGGATAAATTCGAGGACCCCCTTGCGGGTACGGACCGTCACCTTAGAACACCTCCTGTGGGGGAATCTAGCCGGCGAAGGGTTTGCCAGGCCGCCCCGGCCGCCGTCCGGAGGGGCGCGACCAGGGCCAAGGCCGCCACCGGCGCCAGAATCGTCTGCCGCTCGATGAACAGGAAGTAAACGGGAGGCAGGCCCATGACCAGGCCGGGGTCGACCTCCCACAGCAGGCGGGTCAGCCCCACCAGAAAGGCCGTCACCGAAAGCAGGCCATTCCCCAGCCGGGCGAGCCGGTTCGGAGCCTGGCGCCAGGCGATGAAGGCGGAGAGGGCCGCCCCAAAGGCCAGGGGAGCTTCGAAGGCGGCCAGGAAGTAAAGACCTCCGACTCCCAGGAGGGCGAAGACCACCGGGGCCAGGTATCCGGCCAGGCCAGGGGCGCAGCAGGCGAGGCCGGCCAGGGCCGCCCCGACGACGGGCCCAAGCAGGCCAAAAAGCCGGCCGAGCCGCCTCACGGCAACACCGCCTCCACCGCCCGTTTTAGCACCTCGTAGGGGGTCGGAACCTCGTCCCGGTAGGCGACCCGGCCCTCCGGGTCGATGACGATGGTGGTATCCAGGGACCTCACGCCGAGGGCGCTCACCACTTTCAGCTCCCGGTCGATGGCCCAGCGGTAGTCGGGCGGCGGGCTGGCGCCCACCAGCCGGCGGAAGCGCTCCAGGTCGGCGGGTGTCTCGTCGAACTGGGCGTCGACGGCCAGGACCTCAAGGCCGCGGTCGCGGTATTCGGCGTAGAGCCTGGCTAAGGCGCGGGCCTCGGGGACACAGCTCAGACACCAGCCGGCCATAAAGTAGACGACCACCGCCTTGCCCCGGTACTCGGAGAGGACAAAGCGGGCGCCGTCGACGGTTTCGACGGCGAAATCCGGCGCGGGCGGGCGGACGGAGTCGTCTGGGGAGGCGAACCGGGCCGTGGGCCCGGACGGGGCCGCAACCGCGCCCTGGGACGACACCGGCCGCAGGCGGGCATACGCGAAGAAAACTGCCGGGACCAGGATTAAGAGCAGGCCCCCGGCCAGGAAAGCCACCCACCAGGGCCGTCGGCGCCGCACGGCTTTACCGGCCATCTCATCCGCAGTATATCATCGTATTGTGATTCATGCAAGGCAAGGTTCTTCTCCGGCGGGAGTCCCGGCTCAGAGTTGCCGGTTGGGTAGCCCTTTGCAAAGTCAATTGCAACCTTTGCTTACGCCTTCGTTAACGGTTTTACTACCGGCGCCCCGTATACTTCCCCCCAGGAGGTCGGTCCTGGGCCGGACAGTGCCGGTCACGCCCGGCCCAGGGCGACCTGTCGAAATTCCTCGTAAGGAGGCAACTGGCATGCCGTTTTATCTGGCAACCTTCAGTTACACGCCCGAAGCGTGGTCTCAGCTCATTACCAAGCCCGAGGACAGGCGGGAGGTGATCCGGGCTTTGGCGGAGGGTGTTGACAGCAGCTGTCGATTTTATTATTGTTTATTCAGCCGAACGGATGTGCCATTGAATGAGGGTCAATCAGGCTTTCCGGTTTGAGCTGGACCCGAACCGAAGCCAGCGGGCCTCCTTAGCCAAGCACGTGGGGGCGGCGCGGTTCGCCTACAACTGGGGGCTTTCCCGCTCTCTTGAGGCCTTAGAACGGGGCGAACGTATCCCCACCGCGGCAGAGCTTCACCGGCAATGGAACGTTTGGAAGCGGGCAAATGCGCCCTGGTGGGCGGAGGTCTCCAAATGTGCCCCTCAGGAGGCCTTTCGGGATCTGGAGCGCGCTTTCAGGAACTGGCGGGAGAGGCGTGCGAAGCAACCCCGCTTCAAGCGCAAGAAAAACTTCGAGGACAACAGGGCCCGCCTTACGGGTTCGATTCGGGTCTTTCCCAGGCACGTGCAGCTTCCCCGCATGGGCAAGGTCCGGACCAAGGAGCAAACGGATAAGCTGCTTGTCCTGCTGGAGACCGGCAAGGCCAGGATACTCTCCGCCACGGTTTCTAGGGAAGCCGACCGGTGGTTTGTAAGCCTTACCTGCGAGGTGGAGCGGCCGGACCCCGAGCCCCGCCAGGGCGAGCCGGTGGGCGTGGATTTGGGCCTTGACTGTTTTGCCGTCCTTTCCGACGGAACCCGCATTGAAGCTCCCAGGCCCTTAAAGAAGTCCCTTAAGCTTTTGAGGCGCCGTTCAAGGCAGCTTTCCCGCAAGCAGAAGGAGTCAAAAAACCACGCTAAGGCTGTCCTCAAGCTGGCCAGACTTCACCGGCGCATCCGAAACATCCGCCGGGACTTCCTGCATAAAATCACCACCTGGCTGGCGAAGACCAAGCCGGCTATCGTGGTCGAGGACCTTTCCGTGCGAGGGCTTATGGGCGGACGGCAGTCCCGGTCGGTGGCCGATGTGGGCTGGGGGACCTTCCGGCGGATGCTGGAGTACAAATCGAGCTGGTATGGGGCACGGCTCATTACGGCGCCCCGAAGTTTTCCGTCTACCCGGAGCTGCTCACGCTGCGGAGCGCTCGGCCCAAAGCTTTCCCTTTCACAGCGTATGTTCCGGTGTTCGGCCTGCCAGTTTGAAGCCGACCGGGATTTTAACGCCGCGCTGAATCTGCGGTTTTACGGACTGGCCGCCGCAGCCCCCTTCGGGGGCGCCCGCAGAGCGGGCTGCGGCCCTACCGGGAGTTCCCCGGGAAGTTACGCCTGTGGAGACCCCTCTGGCGGCGGAACTGGGCGGTCCGGGATCGCCCCGGTCTACGAGCCACGGGTCGATGAAGCAGGAAGTGACCGGTCGTCTATGACACCCGCTCGGGTGAAATAGGTGACTATGCGTCACGGAACGGTGTTGGCGGAAAGCTGCATGGCTTCTGGTACGCTTTCGGTGACTACGACGGGCTAGTCCTGTTTGAGGCGCCGAATAATGCTGCGGCCGGGGCCGTTGCGGCGAGGGCTTTCTCAGGCGGCGCCCTGAAGTCCTATGCAACGACGGTTCTGTTCACGGTTGAAGAAGCAATAGAGATGCTCAAGCAGGCCCAGCACCTGGCCTACCGGCCACCCGGCGGCTAGGCGAGGAGAATCCCGAAGCGTCCCCGGACGTGCCGGCACGCCCGGGGACGCCCATTTCCCGTGGGCGTGGCCAGGGTGGTCCGGGCGGCGGCGACCGCCTGGCTGGCAGGCCTTGACGGGGAGGCCCGTGGGGAATATAATCAGGCGGCAGACGGCAGTAGCGGTAAATCAAGGCGTGAGAGCCGGCATCGGCGGCCTGTCAGGTATTTGCGCCCTGCAGGAAGGTGAGGGACCTTTCTGGGCGCGGCGTTTTTAGTTTCCGCCTGACTGGTCAGACCGTCGGATTTACTGACAACTTAAAATGGCGAAAGGAGGAGGGACCGTGGTTCGGATATCCAGGCGGCAGTTCCTCGCCTACGGTCTTTCGGCGGTTGCGGCTGCCGGTTTTTCGGCCTGTGCCCCAACGGGCTCGCCTGCCCCGGCGCCTCAGCAGGCCCCCAGCACCGGCCAGGTAACCCCGGCTCCGCCGACGCGCCCCGTCGAGTTCGTAATTTCGACGAGCCCCGGCGGCGGTTCGGACATCTATGCCCGCTTTATCATAGGCATTATTGAAAAGCATAAGCTCTCCCCCCAGCCCTTCGTGCCGGTCAACAAAGCCGGCGGGGCCGGGGCCGAGGCGATGCAGTATGTCACCTCGAAGCGGGGCGACCCCCATGTAATCATGATTACCCTTAACAGCTTCATCACAACCCCCATGCTTCAGAAGCTCCCGTTCACCACCCGGAGTTTCACCCCCATTGCCCTGCTGGCGCTGGACCCGTTCTTTCTCTGGGTCTGGTCCGACTCAAACATTAAGACCCTGGAAGATTTTCTTAAAGAGGCCCGTCAGCGGTCCATCACCGTCGGGGGCACCGGTTCCAAGCAGGAGGATGAGATCCTCTTCAAGTTAATTGAGCTTCGGGCAAATACCAAGCCCTTTAACTATGTTCCGTTCCGGGGCGGCGGCGAGGTGTGCACCGCCCTGGCCGGAAAGCAGGTCGAGGCCACCGTGAACAACCCCAGCGAGTGCGTCCAGTTTTACCCGGAGCGCACCCGGCCGCTGGCCGCCTTTCTGGATGAACGGACGCCGGCCTACAAGGACCTCCCCACGGCCAAGGAGCTCGGTCTCAACATCAGCTACGTAAACATGCGGGCGGTTGTCGGTGCCCCCGAGCTGAGTCGGCAGCACCAGGCCTGGCACATCAACCTGATGAAGCAGGTTTACGAAACCCAGGACTGGCAGGATTTTGTCAAGCAGAACGCCCTGGAGGCGAAGTTCCTCACGGGGGATGACTTCCAGAAGTTCCTGGACGATTTCGAAAAGCTCCACCGGGACATCATGACCCAGGCCGGCTGGGTCTGAAAGGAGGTTCGGGCGGATGCACTGGTCGCCGACCACCCGCCAGATGGAAGTTATCATCGGGGTCGCCTTCATCGGCCTTGCCCTGGTGGTCATCCGGGAAAGCCTACTTCTGGGGGCCGGCTGGGCGAGCATTGGGCCCCAGCCGGGCATGTTCCCGTTCATTTCGGCCGCCGTGATGGGCCTTTGCGGCCTGGGCGTCTGCGTTCAGGCGCTGAATCACGGGGGTGGGGGCCGACCCTTTGCCGACCCCAGCGAGTTCCGGGAGGTGCTCAGGGTGGCGGCCCCGATGGTGCTGGCCGTGGTTCTGCTGCCCTACCTCGGCTTCTACCTGGTGACTGCCCTCTACATCGGGCTTTTTGCGGCCTGGTACGGCCGGATGCGCTGGTACCTGGTCCTGCCCCTCGGCATCCTGATCGCCGTCGTGGCCTTCTACGCCTTCGAGCAGGGCTTTAAGGTCCTGTTGCCGAAAAGTATCCTTTACGGCTACATCCTGCCATTCTGAGCTGAGGAGCTGCCAATGGACCCGATAAGCGGCCTGGCCCTGGGTTTCAGTCAGGTCTTTCAGCCGTACAACCTGGCATTTCTCTTCCTTGGGGTGATTCTCGGGCTGGTGGTCGGTGTCTTGCCGGGCCTCGGGGGCACCAGCGGTATCGCCATCCTCCTGCCCCTCACCCTGTTCATCCACCCGAACGCGGCGGTGATGATGCTTGCGGGCCTCTACTGGGGGGCCCTGTACGGCGGGGTGATCACTTCGATTTTGTTCAACATTCCGGGCGAGCCCTGGTCGGCCGTTCTCGTCTTCGACGGCCACCCCCTGGCCAAGCTGGGACGGGCCGGGCTTGCGCTGACGACCGCCTTCGTCTCGTCGCTTTTTGCGGCCTTCGTTTCGACCTTGCTTTTTACTTTCTTTGCGGTGCCCCTGGCTGAATTTGCCCTGAACTTTGGGCCCCCGGAGATCTTCGCCATCATGCTGATGGCCTTCGCCACTTTCGTCGGCATCGGCGAGGGCTCATCCCCTCTGAAAACCCTCGTCATGATCGTGGCCGGGTTTCTCCTGGGCGCGGTGGGCCTCGACCTGGTGACCGGCCAGCCGCGGCTCACCTTCGGCACCATCACGCTGCTCACCGGCTTCAACTTCGTGCCGGTCACCATCGGGCTCTTCGGGATTGCCGAGTTGCTGGTTTCGGCCGAGGAGCAGGCCCGGGAGCAGATTGAGGAGATCAAGGCCCGGCTCGGCTGGCACGACCTGGTTGCCGCGGTCCGGGAGGTCGCCCGCCGGGTGTGGTTTCTGCTCGGGGCGGTCCTCATGGGCTTCTGGGTTGGGGTCATGCCGGGAACCGGCGCTACCCCGGCGTCGTTTCTGGGCTACGGGATGGCCCGCCAGTACTCCCGCAACCCGGAGCGGTTCGGCAAGGGGGCCATCGAAGGGGTGATGGCCCCGCAGGCGGCCGCTGACGCCGCGGGTATCGGGTCGCTCCTGCCCATGGTGACCCTGGGGGTTCCGGGCTCGCCGACGGCGGCGGTGATCATGGCCGGCCTCTTTATGTGGGGGCTGATTCCGGGGCCCAAGCTTTTCCAGGAGCGCCCCGACTTCGTCTGGGGCCTCGTGGGGAGCCTCTACGTCGGCCACCTGATCGGCTTCATCCTCTGCATCCTGGCCACGCCCCTGCTGGCGGCCATCATGCGGGTTCCTTACGCAATACTTACCCCCTTTATCGTCATGATCAGCATCCTTGGGGCCTATGCGATAAATAACTCGCTTTTCGACGTCTGGATTGTCTTAATCTTCGGGCTGGTCGGCTACGTTCTCCGGAAGCTCAAGTACCCGGCCGCCCCGCTGATTGTTGCCCTGGTACTGGGGGACCCGACCGAGTCGGCCCTGCGGCAGACGCTGATTATGGGGCACGGCTCCCCGGCTATCCTCTTCTCCCGGCCCATCTCGGGTCCGCTGATGGCCGTTGCCATCCTGCTCTTCATGCTGCCGGTTATCCGGTCGCTCGTCAGCAGGCGGCGGCCTCAGGTCCAGCAGGCCTCGTGAACGGCATATGGAGCAGGGTCCAGCGGGAAAGCGGGTTAGGACTCCGGCGACTCGTCCTCCCGCCGGCGCTGCTGGAGGCTCCGGAGGAACTCTTCCAGGTCCCGGAGGAGGGCCTCTTTGCTTGGGAGCTCTCCCGGGGGTTCCTCGGCCTCGGGCTGGGGGCTGACTCCCTCCTTTTCCTCCAGGGCCCGTACGTAGGCGGCCATCTCCGGGTTCTGGGCTATCGCCTCGTCGACCTGCCGGACAAACCGCCTGGCGGCCAGTTCCAGTTCCCAGAGGTCAAGCTCGACCCCCAGAAACGTGCGCACGGCGGTGAGAATTCCGTGAACTACCTTCGGATTCGAGGCGGTAGCCAGGTAGTGGGGCACGTTGCCCCAGATGCTGGCGGTGGGTATCCGGTTCCGGGTCAGGGCTTCGAAGAGGACCGAATGGATGCCGGTGGGTCCTTCATAGCGGGACCGGCGGACGCCCACGGACTCGAGCCGCTCGATGAGCTGCGGGCTGTTCGCCGAGCCGGTCAGCCGGACCGGGCCGGTGTGGGGAACGTCGGCCAAAAGCCCCCCGAGGGTCAGGACGAAGCGAACGTTGCAGACCCTCACCACGTGGAGGACGGCCTCGGCAAAAGCCTTCCAGCGCAGGCTCGGCTCAATCCCCACCAGGATGACCACGTCCTGACCCGGCAGGGCCCGGCGGGCGGCGAAAAAGTCGTTTTCCGGCCAGCGCACCTCCCGGCGGAAGGGCCCCACCTGCCGGACGACGGGCCGGACGACGGTGAAAACGTAAAAATGTTCGGGGTCGATGGCGGCGAATCGGCGGGCAGACCAGTACCGGACCAGGAATTTGGCCGCGGTGGTCGCCACCTCGGCGGCGTCGGGCCAGCCGGCGAACGCGGCGATCAGAATCGACTCTTCGAGCTCGGGCGGCTCAAAGAAGCTGAAGTACTCCGAAACCTCCATCCCGAGTCCATTATCCCCCGCCCTGCGGCCGGTGTCAATAGCGGCCCCGAGCCGCCTAAACCGTCCAGAAGGGCGAGGCCGTCGACCCCGGGAAGAGGATCACCCCGCCCCTTGGCTCCGGAAAGACGCCCGTAAACCGGTACCGCCGGTGGCGGAACACCTCGCTCAGCCGGCCTTCCTCCCACCGCGCCACCAGGCTCGGGGCCGGCCCCAGACCCGGATTGCTCACCACCCAGGCCCCCCGCCCATCCCAGGCCACCCCGACCCAGACCTGGCCGGGGACCGGGTCGGCAGCCAGCGCCAGGGCGTCCGGGGTCCAGCGGTAAAGGATGGCCTCCCGACCGCCGGTCCCAACCCTCGACGGCCTGAATCCGGCCACCAGGGCCTCAATCCCGTCCGGCCGGAAGGCCACGGCAATGAGGTCACCCTCCGGCTCTTGGTGGACGGGAATAAGGTCAGGCGCCCCCGGCTCGTAGCGGTAGAGGGCCCGGTTGCCCGCGACCAGGGCAAAGGCCCCCGAAGGGTGGAAGGCAATCGACCGCAGGTGGTGATAGGCAAACCCCACGGCTGACACCCGGCCGTCCTCGTAGCGGAGGGCCAGGCCGTCGTTGCCGGCTATCAGGGCATAGCGTCCGTCGGGCGACCAGGCCACCCGGCGGAGGGCGACGGCCGAAAAGAACGGCACCCGGTCCCAGGCGCCCCCTTCGAAGCGCAGGATGGTGCCGGCATTGCCGACCACCAGGGCAAACTGACCCGACGGATGCCAGTCTGCCCCCCGGAGGTTTTCCGCCGTCGGGGCCGGAATCGCCTCAATGTTCCCGGCACGCCAGCGCAGGGCCGTGCCGGCGTTCCCCACCATCAGGGCCTCTCGGCCCGCCGGCTTCCAGGCAACCCAGCGCGCCGGGTGGCGGCCGGGAAGCCGGACCCACCCGAAGCCGTCGGCTTGCCAAACCAGCAGCCTGGGCATCGGGGCGGATCGCCGGGGTCAGGGTCGCCGACCCAGGTAGCGCAGGAAATCGAGCTCGCCCGGCGAGCGGCCGAGCCGGGTCAGCATCATGGCCGCCTCGCTCCGGTGCTGGGTTGCGTGGTTGACCTGGTGGAGCATCGTCTGCCAGAGGGGAAAGGTGTGTTCCACGCCCCGGGTATCCCGGTAGGTCAGGAGCCGAACCAGAGCGTTTTCGTCGAGGCCGGCAAGAAAGGCCTGGGTCTCGGCCTCGACCTCTTCCCAGCGGCGGCGGAGGTCAGTCAGGTCGGCGAAGTCCGTCGGGCGGGGCAGGGCCGGGGGAGATTCCCCCAGCCACCGCCGGAGCCAGAGCCACTGGGCGCCAACCAGGTGGACGAGGGTGTCGTGGACCGAGTCGAAACTGCCCCCGAGCCGGGCGAAATACCCATCGGGGTCCAGGCCGGCCGCCGTGGCGAAGACCTGCCGGTTCGCCCAGGCGTTGTAGTCGTAGAGGGTCCGGATAACATCGACCAGCATGGTAGCCTCCTTCCGGTCCCAAGTATACCCTCCGGACCCTGGACCGGGGCCGCATGGGCCGTTTAAACTCGGGGTGGGGCCGTGATTCGGGTTGTCCACGTCTACAAGGACTTTCACCCGGTTCCGGGCGGCATCGAGGGCCACATCCGGGACCTCACGGTCCGGCTCCGCCAGCTCGGGGTCGATGTTTCGGTTCTGGTCACCTCGCCGGACCGGACCACCCGCCGTGAGACCTGGTTCGGGGTTCCGGTCACCAGGGCGGCCAGGATGGCCCACCTGGCATCGACTCCGGTCAGCCTGGCCCTCTTTCGGGAGCTGTGGCGAACCAGCGCCGACATCTATCACCTCCATTTTCCCTATCCGGTGGGGGAGCTGGCCTACCTGCTGCGGCCCCGGGGCCGACTCGTCATCACCTATCACAGCGACATCGTCCGCCAGCGGACCCTTCTTCGCCTTTACCGGCCGTTGCTGGGCCGGGTTCTCGCCCGGGCCGATGCCATTCTGGTGACCAGTCCCCAGTACCTGGCCTCGTCGCCCTTCCTGCAAGCGGTTGGCCCGAAGTGTCGGGTCGTTCCCCTGGGCATGGACGCGGGGCGGTTCGCTTCGGTCGAACCGGCCGCGGTTGACGCCTGGCGGGCAAAGCTCGGTCAGCCTCTCATCCTGTTTGTGGGCCGATTTCGTTACTACAAGGGCCTCGATTACCTTATCGCCGCCCTGCGCCTGGTGCCGGATGCCCGGCTGGCCCTGGTGGGGTCGGGCCCGGAGGAGGCCCGCCTGCGGCGGCTCGTCGGCGAGTACGGCCTCGAGTCCCGGGTGATTTTCGTGGGAGACGTCCCCGACGGGGAGCTACCGGCGGTCTACCGGGCGGCCGACGTCTACGTGCTGCCGGCCTCGGAGCGGTCGGAAGCTTTCGGGGTCTCCCTTCTCGAAGCCATGGCCGCCGGCCTACCGGTGGTTTCCACCGAGCTGGGCACCGGCACATCGTATGTCAACCGCCACGGTGAAACCGGCCTGGTGGTGCCCCCGCGGGACCCGGCGGCCCTGGCGGCGGCCATCACCGAACTGCTGGCCGACCCTGAGCGGCGCCGGGCCATGGGGGCGGCCGGGCGGCGGCGGGTCGAGGCCGAGTTCACCCTCGACCGCCTCGTAAAGGACGTCCTCCGGGTTTACGGCGAGGTTCTGGGTCGGCCGTTTTGACGGCTCCCGGAATCGCTCAGTATAATCAGCCAAAGCTTGCGGGACACGGTCCCGTCGGGACCGTGTCCCGACCCGGAGGGACGAAAGGAGGCTTCAGCTTGGGCCGCGGGATTTCCAGGCGGGAGTTCGTTGGGATGGGGCTGGTCGGTGGCGCCGGGCTTTTTCTGGGGGCGTGCGCCTCCCAGACCGGAGCTCCGGCTCCGGCCGGAAGCGGTCAGCCCGGGCCGACCGCCGTAACCCCGGTCAAGGTTACCTTCGGCGTTGTTACCGACAACCTCAACCACTGGCCGGTTTATATCGCCGAGGAAGAAGGCCTCTTTACCAGGTTCGGGGTCGAGTTTGACCGGGTCGTGACCCGGGCCTCGGCCAGCAGCGTTCAGCTCCTCTCCAGCGGCTCGGTCCCCGTCGCCACGTCGACGGCCGATGCGGTCATCGCCGGGGCGGCCAAGGGCGGAGGCGGGGTGGTCATTGTGGCCGGGTTCAACCGGGCCTATTACGTTCTCGTTGCCAGGCCCCAGATCAGGAGCTACGCCGACCTTAAGGGCAAGGTGATCGGGGTTTCGGCCCTGCGGGCGGGCGAAACGCCCCTTCTGCGCACCCTCCTGAGGGCCCGGGGCCTTTCGGAGGGCGACTACCAGATGGTCGTTGCCGGCGGCACCCCAGAGCGGGTGACGGCCATCCAGGCGGGCTCCATCGACGCCACGATGCTGACGCCGCCCCTGGACCTGCCTTTGATCCAGAAGGGCTTCACCCGGCTGGGGGCCTCAACCGAGGTCCTGCCCGACTTCGCCTTCCTGACCCTGGGGACCAACCGCTCGTGGGCCCAGGCCAATTCTGAGGCCCTGGTCCGGGTGCTGGCCGCCCTGACCGAGGCGACGGACTGGCTTCTTAACCCGTCGAATCGGGACCGGGCGGTTCAGATTCTGGCGAAGCGCCTGAACGTCTCCCCGGACGAGGCCCGGCAGACCTACGAGGGCACCGTCGCCGTCGACCCGCCCCTCTTTTACCGGAATATGGCGGTGACCGAAACGAGCCTCCAGAAGGTTCTCGAGTTCATGGTTGAGGACGGCACCATTCAGCCGTCCGAGGCCGACCCCAGGCGGTACCTGGACACCTCGTACCTGGACGAGGCCCTGCGCCGCCGGGGCGTAAAACGTTGAGTGAAACGGCTGGACCCATGGCCGAAGGCACCGTCAAAGCCCAGCGTTCGGGACCGGTCCGGCCCTGGTTGGCGGGGCTCCGGCCTCGGGGGCGGGGGTGGCGGGTTGTGCTTTCCGTGGTGCTGGTGGCGGTCCTCTGGGAGGTCAGCACCCGGACGGTCTTTACGAACCCGCTCATTATCGTGCCCCTCTCCCGGGTTGCCGAGAAGACGGCAACCCTGGCCACATCCGGGACCCTCTGGCGGGACATTTACACGAGCCTCTCGGAGTTTGCCCTCGGCTTCGCCATCGCCGTCCTGGTCGGGGTCACCGTCGGCACCCTGATGGCCGTAAGCGACGCCGTCCACGATTTTCTCACCCTCTGGGTCTCGGCCCTCTACGCGACCCCGACGGTGGCGGTCGCCCCCATTTTCATCATCTGGTTCGGAATCGGCTGGGAGTCAAAGATTGCGGTTGCCGCCCTGCTGGCCGTCTTCCCCATAATCATCAACACCGAGGCCGGAATCCGGGCCTGCGACCGGCACTGGCTCGAGGTGGCCCGGTCGTTCCAGGCCTCCGGCTTCCAGACCTTCCGGATGGTGCTCGTGCCGGCTTCCCTGCCCTTTATCATCGCCGGCCTCCGGCTTGCCGTGGGCCGGGCCCTGGTGGGGGTGGTCGTCGCCGAGTTCTTCGGGGCCCGGAGCGGCCTCGGCCTGCTCATCCTTTCGTCGTCGCAGGTCTTCGATACCGCCGCCCTGTTCATGGCGGTTATAATTCTCGCCGGATTCGGGGCGGTAATGGTGAGCCTGCTCGGCACCCTGGAACGGAAGCTTGCCCCCTGGCGGGCCCACGGCCATGACTGAACCCATTCTTGCCGTCGAACAGGTCACCAAGCGGTTCACCAGGAACGGAAAGACAACCGAAGTTCTTGACCAGGTAAGTTTCACGGTGGGCCGGGGCGAGTTCGTCGCCCTGGTGGGTCCGAGCGGTTGTGGTAAGACCACGCTCCTGCGCATCATTGCCGGGCTCGTGTCGCCTTCCTCGGGGGTGGTCAGGGTAAACGGCCGGATTGTTTTCGGCCCCGGTCCGGACCGGGCGATGGTCTTCCAGCAGGACTCCCTGTTCCCCTGGCGGACGGTCTTGCAGAACGTCCGGTTCGGCCTGGAGGTTCGGGGTGTAAGCCGTCGGCAGGCGGATGAGGCGTGCCTTCGGCTGCTCGAGCGGGTCGGCCTTAAGGGCTTCGCCGGCTACTATCCCCACGAGATTTCGGGCGGGATGCGCCAGCGGGTGAACCTGGCCCGGGCCCTGGCGGTGGACCCGGAAATCCTGCTCATGGACGAGCCGTTTGCCGCCCTGGATGCCCAGACCCGGGAATTGATGCAGATGGAGCTTTTGCGCATCTGGTCCGATGCCCGCAAGACGGTTATCTTTGTTACCCACCAGATCGACGAGGCCTGCTACCTGGCGGACCGGGTGCTGGTTATGGCTTCCCGGCCGGGCCGCATCGTCGAGGATATTCCCATCCGGATTCCGAGGCCCCGTCCGCTTCAGGTGAAGCGGACGGGCGAGTTCGGCAGGTACGTGGACCACATCTGGAGCCTGCTCGAGAAGGAGGTGAGGCAGGCCGCCCTGACCCTTCGTGCGGAAGACTGATCGCCGGGGGTTTCAGAGGCTGGCCATGCCCTTGCTATACGCTGTTGAGAGATTCGCCCAGGAGGCCGCACTGCCATGCCCTACACCATAAACCTCGAAGGCAAAGTCGCGATCGTTACCGGGGCCGGCCGCTACAACGGCATTGGGCGGGGAATCGCCCTGGCACTGGCGGACGCCGGGGCCGACGTGGTTGTCACCGCCCGCTACCGGCCGCCGGAAACCTACCCGGACTACGAGAAGGCGATGGGCTGGCGGGGGGTGGAGAGCGTCGCCGAGGAAATCCGGGCCATGGGCCGGCGGGCCCTGCCCCTCTGGGTGGACGTCACCGACCGGGACCAGGTTGTCCAGATGGTGGAGCGGACCCTGGCCGAGTTCGGCCGCATCGACATCCTGGTTAATAACGCCGCCGCCCCGAGGGGCCGCGACCGGGTGCCGGTGACGGAGCTCGAAGAGGAGGTCTGGGAGCAGGTTCTGAAGGTCAACCTTACCGGAACCTTCCTGTGTTGCAAATATGTCGCGCCCGTCATGGTCCGGCAGGGCCAGGGCGGCAAGATAATCAACATCTCGTCCATCGCCGGCCGCCGGGGCAACCCCCGGATGGGCGCCTACTCCACCTCGAAGTTCGGCCTCCAGGGCTTCACCCAGGTGCTGGCCATGGAGCTGGCCCCGTTCGGCATTAACGTAAACGCCGTCTGCCCGGGTTTGATCGAGACGGAGCGGATGTCCGACTGGGGAGCCTATGAAGCCCAGACCTGGGGCGTGAGCCTCGAAGAGGCCCGCAAGCGCCTGATCAACCAGATTCCCCTCCGGCGGACCGGTACGGTCGAGGATGTTGCCAACCTGGTGGTTTTCCTGGCCTCCGACCGGGCCAGCTACATCACCGGCCAGACGATAAACGTCTGCGGGGGCCGGGTTCTGAACTGATGACCTTACGGGGGCTCCGCCGCGCCCTGGGTCTTGCCCTGCTCGCCCTGGTCAGCGCCAGCCCCGCCGTTGCGGACAAGGATATTCCGAACGGGCGGTTTTTCACGGCCGCCGGGTCCGACCTGGGCTACTTCGTCGCCGACTGGGACGGCTACCCCTTCTGGTCGGCCTATCAGGCGGCCGGGGGCGAGACGGCCCTGGGCCGGCCGGTCAGCCGGCGGTTTTTGGCCGCGGGCGGCCTGGCCCAGGGGTTCGAGCGGGGAGTTATCGTGAGTCCGGGGGACGGCCGGACCTGGCGGACCCTTCAGGGCGGAAGCGTACCCGAATCGGCCCGCCGCCCGGAACCGGAGCCCCGGGTAAGTCTCCCCGCCGACGAGGCGCCCCACCGGGACCCGGTCGAATGGTGGTATTTCACCGGCCACCTGGCCGCGCCGGACGGCCGGGAGTTCGGGTTTGAGCTCACCTTTTTCCAGGTAGTCGGGCCGGGCGGCATCGCCGGCCACTTCGCCCACTTCGCGGTTTCGGTCCCGGACCGGGGCGCCTTCATCACCGACGAACGGTTTGGTCTCCCGGCCCGGGATCCCAGGCCCGGGGCGGTCGACCTGCAGCTCGGCGACTGGCAAATCCAGGGCGAAAACCGCTCCTACCACCTGGTCGCCGGAAATCAACTCGCCGGGTTCGACCTCCGGCTCGCCGAAGCCAAGCAGGCGGTGCTTCACGGCGACACGGGGCTGGTTTCTTATGGCCCGGCGGGCGACAGCTATTATTTTTCCCGCACCCGCCTCAGCGGGCAGGGTCGCATCCGGGTCGGGGACCGTGAGTTCCCGGTCAGCGTCCTTGCCTGGCACGACCGGCAGTGGGGCCGGTTTACCGCCCTCCTTGGGGGCGGGTGGGACTGGTTCTCGATTCAGCTCGACGACAGCACTGAGGTCATGCTCTACCTGGTTCGGCTGGCCCCTGGCCCGCCGACCGTAATCCACGGAACCTACGTGGATGAGTACGGGGTTGCGACCCCGCTGGCCCCGAGCGACTTTCGGGTTTCGGCCCTGGGCGCCTGGGCGAGTCCCCTGACAGGGGCAGTTTACCCCTCCGGCTGGCGGGTGGAGGTGCCCGGCCATGGCCTCGACCTGACCCTGACGCCGGCCATGCCCGGCCAGGAGTTTATAAGCCGGGCGTTCGGAATCGCCTACTGGGAGGGGAAGGTCGGGGTGTCGGGCCGGCGCGGCGAAACGGCAATTTCGGGCCGCGGCTATGTCGAGTTGACGGGTTATGCTATGATCCGTTAGACATCAGGCGGTTTCCTCCATCCGGCCCTGGCCGGACAGGAAGGGTGCAGAGGCTCGGTGACCGGCCTTAAGGCGGTGTTGAAGGCCCTGGGCCAGCACGGGCCGCTGGCGGCGGCGGTTTTAGCCCTGCTGGCCCTGGGCTTTGTCGTCTTCCGTCCGCCCCGGGCAGACGAACCGGCGGCGATGAGCACTTTCAGGCCGCCGCCGAACCGGGTTGCGTTTATGGCGCCGGCCAGTCCGCCCCGACCGGCGTCCCTCCAGACGCCCGAGGGCGTCGCCCGGGCGTACGTCCACGCCCTGGCGGACGGGAATCCAGAGGCGGTCCTCCGGCTGTCGCGCCCCGGCAGCCGGTCCGTTGACCTGACGCCGGGCTATGGGGTCCCCGGGTTCGGCCTGGTCTGGGTCGACATCTGGGAGGTGAGCCGGACGTCGGACCGGGTTGAATTCGGGGTTCGGGGGATGCTGGCCGACGGCGACCGGCAGGACCCGCCGGCCCGCCGACCCTTTGAGGGGCGGGTCACCGTCCGCTGGGCCGACGGCTCCTGGTACGTGGAGCGGGCGGAGCTGGCCAGCGGCCAGAGCTAGCGGGCCAGCACCGGCAGGAAAAGACAGCGGCGGGCCGGGTCAGCACACCCGGACACCGGGCTGACGGGGGTGGGCGAGGACGTCGGGGTTGGCGTCGCGGCCGGCTTCGTGTAGACGACAACGCCCCAGGGTGTGCTGTTCTGGTCGGGATCTGCCTGAATGGTGCTGGAGTTTCGGGGGCTTTGGGGATCCACGAAGCCGGCGAGGGCGATGTTGCCCCCGGCGCTCCCACCGCCGCCGACAACTATCAGGCGAGCGGACTGGCTGTCTGAGCCCGGGTACAGGGCTAGCCCATTGAACGGCGTCGGCGGGTTCGGGTTAAAGGTCGCCCCAAGTCGCTCCACCTGCTGGCCCGAAAGGTTGATTTTCCAGATGTCTTTGTCGGTCCCGCAGGCGACATAGAGGGTCAGGGTCTGGCCGTCGTAAACCATGGCGACCGGCCCATTCCCGACCTGGAACGGGGAACCCAAGGGCGCCAGATTAAAATCGAACTTCTCGACCTGATTCTGTCCGCTCCCGCCGGCTTGCTCCAGGACGAGAATCTGGTTTACCGGGTTGCCGACAGCCCTGACGGCCACCGGCTGTTCGCCCGTCTGGACTGTGCGGCTCATGACCACCCCGTACGTTATCGGACTCAGGACGGAGATGGTCCCCGGGGTAGCAGCGTCGCCCTGGGTGACGACGACGGCTCGGCCGTCGGGCAGAAAGTCGATGCCCCGGGGCGAGAGGCCGACGGCCGTCTCTGTTATGACCCGGCCGTTGCCGGTGTCGAAGATGCTGACCGTCCCGGCGGCCTGGTTTGAAACGTAGAGCCTGCTTCCGTCCGGGGAAACGGCCAGTTCCCGGGGGGTCCGGACCTGGCTGTCGGCCGGGCTTTTAAGCGGCCAGGTGGCCGTAACCTGCAGGGTTGCCAGGTCGATGACCGAGACCGAGTCGGCCTGGGAGTTGCTCACGTAGAGGCGGTCGCCGGCCGGGCTCAGAGCAAGGCCGAAGGGCTTGCAGTCGCCGCCGCAGTCGAGCGGGAGGGTGGTGAAGACGCTGGTGTTGGCGAGCTGGATTACGGCGACGGCATCCGGAGCTGCGGCCCGGTCGACGGCAACGAAGACCCACGGCCCGGCGTCGGGCAGGGAATCGCCCGAGGCAGACCGGAACGTCAGGACTCCCGCGGCGGCCGCGACCAGCAGGCCGGGTACCAGTATTAAACCGAGGACTCGACCGGCCGACAAGACTCAGCTCCGCTCTGCCCGCAATCGGGCCGTAAGGGTCAGGCTTAAAAGCCCCTTCTCACCCCCATTTTAAGCCGGCGGTGGGACTCTTCCCGGTACAAACGTACCCCCTCTCAATCATGGGCAACGGCCACCGCCCAAACCTGCCGGGCTCCCGCCCGGCGCAGGACCCGGGCCGCCTCGGTCACGGTGGCCCCGGTGGTGACCACGTCGTCCACAAGCCAGACGGTCAGCCCCCTGACAACCGCCGGGTCGGGACACCGGAAGGCGTCCCGGACGTTTTCCCGGCGGGCGGCCGCATCCAGACCCACCTGGGGCGCCGTCGGCCGGACGCGAATCAGGGCGCCCGGGAAATCCCTTACGCCAAGGCGAGTCCCAAGCTCGGCTGCCAGGAGGGCCGACTGGTTGTAGCCGCGAAGGCGCTGGCGGGACGGGTGAAGGGGCACAGGCACGATTACGCCGGGTGCTGGCAGGTCCGACAGGGGCCCCAGAACCAGAAGGTCCGCGAGGGGTCGGGCAAGGCCGCGGCGGTTCTGGTACTTCAGTGCGCGTACCGCGGCCGCAAGGGGCCCGGCGTAGAGGCCTGCAACCGCCTGGCCGGCCAGGGGCGAACGGCTCCGACACGGCGGATGGGTCGCCCCGGTCGGTGCCGGGCGTTTACAGGCCGGGCAGACCGGGTGCCACGGTTCCACCGCGGCCTGGCAGGCCGGGCAGAAGAGGGTACCCGGACGCCCGCAGGCACAGCACCGGGGCGGCAGGACCAGGTCGAGGAGGGACCGCAGAAGGCTCAGGGGTGTCAGCGGGGGCGGCGGCGCTCCCCCCGTCCGGCCGCGGGACGGGGCTGGGCCCGACGGGTTGCCCGACGCTCAGCTTCAGGCGTCCAGACGTAGATGAGCCGCCAGTGGGGCCGACTGTACTCCTGGCCGGTGAACTCGAAGCCGGCCAGATCCTCGAAGACCTCCCGCCACTGGGTCTGGTCGGCCCGGACCTTTACGGTTACGCTCGTCGGGCGGGTCAGGTGGATGAGCTCCCGGACAAGCCGCTTAATGGCGCCGGGCTTGAATTCATCCCCAATGCTGCCGGCATCCCGAATGGTCACCGACCCGTCGACCCGAGTGTACCACTCGATAAAAGCCTCGACCTTCGGCTCCGGCAGGCGCGGGTCGCGGCGTTCGAGGATGAGAAGCTCGTTGCGGGCAATGGCATCCTCGAACTTCTTTTTGCTGCCCTTGCCTTCGGGGCTTGCCAGGGTCGACTTAACGGATTTTTTTAACAGTTCGATATCGCCCGGTTCGGCGAGCCTGATAAAATAGCCAGCTTCTTCCATGCGACCGCTCCGAGAGCGCCGGCAGGACTTACCCCCGATCCCGTTTGTTAAATTATACTATTTACTGGGGTGGCCGTGCGGTCACCCGGCAGCCAGTCATCCGGTTGAATCTTCTTCTGGTGGGAGGTGTGTGACCGTGCGGATCGCTCAGGTAGCTCCCCTCTGGGAATCTGTTCCACCAACCGCCTACGGCGGAACTGAAAGGGTCGTTCACTGGCTTACCGAGGAGCTCGTTCGGCGCGGCCACGAAGTGACCCTCTTCGCCAGCGGCGACTCGGTAACGTCCGCCAAACTGGTTCCCGTCGCCCCCAGGGCCCTCTGGCACGACCCCGAAATTGAAGACCCCTTTACCTGGGTCATCCGGGAACTGGGAATGGTCTTCGAACAGGCGGATCAATTTGACATAATCCATTCGCACGTGGATTATTTTGCCTTCCCCTTCGCCCGCCTGGTCAAGACGCCGGTTGTCCACACCCTCCACGGCCGCCTTGACATCCGGGACCTGCCGGCCGTTTACGGGCGGTACCGGGACCAGGCCTTCGTTTCGATTTCGAATTCCCAGCGGGCGCCCCTTCCCTTCCTTAACTGGGTTGCGACGGTCTACCATGGCCTGGACCTCCGGGAGTATCCCTACGGCCCTGAACCTGAGGATTTCCTGGTCTTCGTCGGCCGGATCTCCCCGGAGAAGGGCCTGCACTGGGCCATCGAAATCGCCAAGCGGTCGGGCCGGCGGCTGGTTATTGCGGCCAAGCTCAATACGAAGCATCCGCCGGACGTCGAGTATTTCGAAAAATATATTCGCCCCGAGCTCAGCCATCCCCTGGTCGAGTTCATCGGGGAGGTGAATCAGGCCGAGAAGGTCGAACTGCTGAGCCGGGCCTACGCCTTCCTCTTTCCCATCGACTGGCCGGAGCCCTTCGGCCTCGCCCCCATCGAGGCCCTGGCCTGCGGCTGTCCGGTCATCGCCCGCCGCCGGGGGTCGGTGCCGGAGCTGATGCGGGACGGGCTGACCGGCTACACGGGAGAGACCCTGGAGGAGCTAACGGCCGCGGTTAGCCTCATTGAGAAGGTCGACCGGGCGGCCTGCCGCCGGTACGTGGCCGAGCGATTCAGCGTCCAGCGCATGGCCGACGACTACGAGCGGGTCTACACCCGCCTGATCCTCGGGTCCGCGCCGGGCGCCGAGGCCAGGCCTCCTACCCGCGAAGCTCCGGTGCTCCGGTTCGGTAGCTAGCGAGAAAATCCCGGGCGTACTCGTCGAGGGCGCCCGCCTGGATGGCGGCCCGGGCGCCCTCGACCAGCCGCTGGAGGAACCTGATATTGTGGATGGTCGCCAGGCGGGGTCCGAGCATTTCGCCGGCGTTGAAGAGGTGGCGCAGGTAGGCCCGGCTGAACCGGCGGCAGGTGTAGCAGTCGCAGTCGGCCTCAATGGGGTTAGGGTCATCCTTCAGGGCCGCGCTTCGCAGATTCAGGCGACCCCGGCGGGTATAGGCGGCACCGTGGCGGCCGAGCCGGGTGGGGGCCACGCAGTCAAAGAGGTCGATGCCCCGGGCGATGCCGGCCAGCAGGTCCTCGGGCTCGCCGATGCCGAGCAGGTGTCGGGGCTTGCCTTCGGGCAGCCAGGGAATCACCCACTCGATGATGCGGTGCATATCTTCCTTGGACCGGCCGAGGGACCCGCCGATGGCGTAGCCTTCAAAGGGCAGGCTGGCGATAAACCTGGCGCTGGCCTCCCGGAGGTCCCGGTAGGCCCCGCCCTGAACGATGCCGAAGAGGGCCTGGTCGGACCGGGTCCGGGCCGCCAGGGAGCGGAGGGCCCAGCGGTGGGTGCGCTCCAGGGCCTGGCGGGTGTAGGCGTAGTCGTGGAGGGGCGAGGTGCACTCGTCGAAGGCGAGGATGATGTCCGCCCCCAGCTTCTCCTGAATTTCGATGGATTTTTCCGGGGTAAACCGGTGCCGCGAGCCGTCGAGGTGGGAGGTGAACGTCACCCCGTCCTCGTCGATAGATACCAGGCGGGGCTTCACCGGCCGGCGGGGGGTCTCGACGTCGAGACCCGGGAACGTTTTGGCGACCTTGCCCACCCCGTGTTCTAAGGCGAAACCCAGGCTGAAAACTTGAAACCCGCCGCTGTCCGTCATCATCGGCCCATCCCAGCCCATGAACCGGTGCAGGCCCCCGAGGCGGGCCACCAGGTCCGGACCCGGCCGCAGGTAGAGGTGATAGGTGTTGGCCAGGATAATCTGGGTCCCGGCGGCCCGGACCTCGTCCGGGGCAAGGGTCTTCACGGCTGCCTGGGTGGCGACAACGACCAGGGCCGGCGTTTCAACCTCGCCGTGGGGCGTTAAAAGCCGGCCCACCCGGGCCGGCCCCGGACCGGCGGCAACCACCTGGAATCTGACCACCATAAGCCCAAACTTGATTTTAACCGCCGGGCTGCGTCCCACGGAGCAACTTGCCGGCTTCGGCCGGCGGGTCTTCCGCGGGTGTACAAAGCGTGCGAAGTGTCTTGGTGCACTTTGCACGTACCAGGTTGACCGGCATCGGGCTTAAATTGTGCTCAGGAACCATGCCCGGAAGGAGGCACCCGATGACCGCGACCGGAACAGGAGACTTCGCCGGATACGGCTGTGAAGATGCCGCTGGGTTGCTCGGGCGGGCCGTTGCGCACCTGTTTCTCGGCCAGCCGGTCGAGGCGGAAAGGCTTCTGCGGGCGGCGGTCCGCCTTGCTCCGGAACTGGCGGCCGCCCACGCCTACCTGGGCGCCGCCCTGCTGGCCCAGGGTCGGGAGCGGGCCGCCCGGCGGGCCCTGGAACGGGCGGTTCGGCTCGACCCGTCAGATTTTGTCGTAAGGACCCAGCGGGCAAGATATTTCCTCGCCGGCGGCCGCTACCGGGAAGCCTTCATCGAGCTGGCGGTCGCCCTGTGGCGGGCCCCCGACCCGGGCTCCCGGCAGCTGGTTCGGGACCTGCTCCGGCAAATCCTCGCCATTTACCGGCCCCTTTGGGACGACCAACCGTCCCGTTGTCCGGGCGTGCGGCCTTCAGCGGGGCTTTAGGTAAATTTGAGGCCGGCTCTACGACCTCCATAAGCCGGCTTAAAGGTCAGGGCGGAAACTCGAAGCGGCGGCCGTAAGATGGTCACCTTAGCCATCATCGCCCACGACGGGAAGAAGGCGGACCTGGTGGCCTGGGCCACGTTCAACCGGGAAGTACTGGCCCGCTGCCGCCTCCTGGCTACTGCCGGCACGGCCCGCCTGCTGCGGGAAAAGGTCGGCCTCGAGGTCGAGGCCGTTCGGGCGGGCCCGGAGGGGGGCGACATCCAGGTGGGGGCCCTCGTCGTCGAGGGGCAGGTCGACGCGGTCATATTTCTGGTTGACCCGATGGATAAACATCCGCACGAGCCGGATATCGAGGCCCTCCTGCGCCTCTGCAACGTCCACGAGGTGCCCCTGGCCACCAACGTGGCAACCGCCGACTGCGTCATGGTGTGGCTGGCAAAGCAGGGTGCCGCTGCGGCGAACATCCCCCGGGGAGAATAGAATTGGCCACTTTGCACAAAGAATCGCCGACAGATTGTGCAGTTTTTATTATCAGCTGTGCACAAAAGTTGTTAGTCAAATTTGGCGACGATGTCCATACCTGTCGGATCGGATTCGGTTCAAAATCGTTTCCGAAAGCTCCGGATGCCGGCGTAGCGGAGCCAGGTAACTCGAAAGGAGGTCATAAGGAATGCCGGAGATAAATGCGGGTGATACTGCCTGGGTGCTGGCATCAGCGGCCCTGGTAATGATCATGACGCCCGGCCTGGCCCTCTTTTACGGCGGCCTGGTCCGGGACCGGAACGTAATCTCCACCCTGATGCACAGCTTCTTTATCCTGGCCCTGGTCAGCGTCCAGTGGGTGGTTATCGGCTACAGCCTGGCCTTTGGGCCCGACCACTTCGGGATTATCGGCGGCCTGGATTGGGTCGGGCTGCACCGGGTTGGGGCCGAGCCGAACCCGGACTACGCCCCGACCATCCCTCACCTGGCCTTCATGGCCTTTCAGATGATGTTTGCAATTATTACCCCGGCCCTGATTACCGGGGCCTTTGCCGAGCGCAAGCGGTTTAAGGCCTTTGTCTTTTTCAGTATCCTCTGGGCGACCCTGGTTTACGACCCCGTCGCCCACTGGGTCTGGGGCGTCGGCGGGTGGCTGCGGAGTCTGGGCGCCCTCGACTTTGCCGGCGGGACCGTGGTTCACATTTCGTCGGGCGTCTCCGGCCTGGTTGCCGCTCTTGTCCTCGGGCCACGCCTCGGCTTCGGGGAGAAGCCCCTTGAGGGCCACAACCTCACCCTGACGGCCCTTGGCGCCGCCCTCCTCTGGTTCGGCTGGTTCGGGTTTAATGCCGGGAGCGCCCTGGGGGCGGGCCCCCTGGCGGCCTCGGCCTTCGTCGTGACCAACACCGCCGCGGCGATGGCCGCCCTCACCTGGATGTTCACCGGCTGGGTCCACCAGGGGCGGCCGAGCTTGGCCGGCCTCTGCGCCGGGGCGATTGCCGGCCTGGTGGCCATAACCCCGGCCAGCGGCTACGTCGAGCCGGGCGCGGCCATTATCATCGGACTGGTTGCCGGTTTCGTCTGCTACTGGGCCGTCTACCTGACCAAGAGCCGGTTCCGGGTTGACGATGCCCTCGACGTCTTCGGGGTGCACGGCATCGGCGGCCTGTGGGGCGCCCTGGCCACCGGGCTGTTCGCCACGACGGCCGTTAACGCGGCCGGGGCCAATGGCCTCCTCTTCGGCAACCCGGCCCAGCTCGTCTATCAGGCCATTGCGGCCGGCTCGACCTTCGTGTATGCCGCTGTGATGACGTGGGGCATCCTTAAGGTGCTCGACCTGGTCATCGGCATCCGGGTGGAGGAGCAGGAAGAGGAGGTGGGCCTCGACGTCAGCCAGCACGGGGAGCTGGCTTACCGGCCGTAATCCGGGCCTGCCAGTTCCCGACGGCTGCCCGGCGGCCCCACGGGGCCGCCGGGCAGCGCTTTCAGTCCTCGGCTTCCCGTTCGACCCGGGCCCGGGCGGCCTCGGCGATGATCTGCTGGGCCAGGTGGGGCGGCACCTCCTCATAGTGGCTGAACTCCATCTCGAAGGTGCCCCGGGCCTGGGTCATGGACCGGAGTTCGGTGGCGTAACGGCGCATCTCGGCGTAGGGAACCAGGGCCTCGATGGTGGTCTTCCCGTCGGCGGAGCTCATGCCGAGGACACGGCCCCGGCGGGTGTTGAGGTCACCCATGACGTCGCCGGTGTACTCGTCGGGAACGGTCACCCGCACCCGCATGATCGGTTCCAGGAGCACCGGGTTGGCCTGGGCCATACCCTTCTTGAAGGCCTCCCGGCCGGCGATCTGGAAGGAGATATCGGAAGAATCGACGGGGTGGTAGGACCCGTCGTAAAGGGTGACCCGGACGTCCACCACGGGGAATCGAGCCAGAACGCCCTCCTGGAGGGCGGCCCGGACCCCCTTTTCAACGGCTGGAATGTACTCCTTGGGGACGGCCCCCCCGAAGATTCGCTCCTGGAACTCGAAGCCGGAACCCCTGGGCAAGGGTTCAAGCTCCAGGAAGACGTGGCCGTACTGACCCCGGCCGCCGGTCTGCTTTTTGTGCTTGTGCTCGGCCTTGACCGGCCGGGTGATGGTCTCCTTGTAGGGGACCTTCGGCAGTTCGGTGCGGACCTCAACCCCGAACTTGCGCTTGAGCTTATCGACGGCCACGTCGATGTGCGACTCTCCCATCCCGCCCAGCAGGATTTCGTTGGTATCCGGCTCCCGCCGGATCCGGAGGGTGGGGTCCTCCTCGACAAGGCGGGTGAGGGCCGGGCCGAGTTTGTCCAGGTCGGCCTGGGTCTTCGGGTGAACGGCCGCGTAGAAGGACGGCTCGGGGAAGCTGATCCCCGGCAGGAGCAGGGGCCGGTCCCTGGTGGCCAGGGTATCGCCGGTGGAAGTCTCGGCCAGCTTGGCCACGGCGGCGATGTCGCCGGCAATGACCTCGGCCGTCGGCTCCTGGTGCTTGCCCCGCAGGAAGAACACCTGACCGACCCGCTCGTCCCGGCCCTTGGTGGCATTCCAGACGTGGGAATCCGAGCGGAGGACGCCGGCGTAGACCCGGAAGTAGTTGAGCCGGCCGACATAGGGGTCGGCCGTAGTTTTGAAAACCAGGGCGGCCAGGGGCGAAGTCGGGAGGGGGTCAAGGGCCTCCTCCTGGCCGGTCAGCGGGTTCTGGGCCGTGACAGGCCCGGCATCCACGGGCGAAGGCATCACCTTGACAATGAAGTCGATAAGGGGGGCAACGGCCCGGTTGAGGAGGGCGCTCCCAACCAGGACCGGGACCACCTGCCCGGACCGGACGGCCGCGGTCAGGGCCCGGTCCAGTTCCTCGGCCGTAAGCTCTTCGCCCTCGAGGTACTTGTTGAGAAGCTCGTCGTCGGCCTCGACCACGGCTTCGACGAGCTTTTCCCGGTACTCCTGAACCTGGGCACTCAGCTCGGCCGGGACCGGGCCGCCGGCCGGGTTTGCCCCGTCGTAGGTCCGCAGGGCGATCAGGTCAACAACGCCCTTGAAGTCGGCCTGACTGCCGACAGGGAGCTGGACGGGGATGCAGCGGCGGCCGAACTTTGCCGTCAGGGATTCAACTGCCCGCCAGAAATCGGCGTTCTCCCGGTCAACCTTGTTGACAAAGACGACCCGGGGCAGGCCCCGCTCATCGGCCAGCTTCCAGACCATCTCAGTGCCGACCTCAACCCCGGCCACGGCGTCGACAACAATGACCGCCCCGTCAACGACCCGCATCGCGCTGATGGCCTCGCCGATGAAGTCGAAATAGCCGGGGGTATCAATGAGGTTAACCTTGATGCCGTGCCAGTCGAAGGGCAGCATGGAGAGGTTAACCGAGATGCGGCGGCGGATCTCGTCGGGGTCATAGTCGGAGGTGGTGGTTCCTTCCTCAACTTTGCCCAGGCGGCTGATAACCCCGGCGGTAAAGAGGATGGCTTCGGAGAGGGAAGTCTTCCCTGACCCGCCGTGACCGAAAAGGCCGACGTTGCGGATCTGGTCCGGACGGTAGGTTTTCATGGTCGATTTCTCCCCCGCAGTTTAACCCAGTAATCAATTTTAGTTGCGGGCCGAAGCGGCCCGCAAACATCAGGCATCGGGGTCGGGGAGGGGATGGAACCGGCGGTGAGCCTCCCGGGCTGCCCGGTCGGCCAGGTTGACATAACGATTTGTGGTTTGGAGGGACTCGTGGCCCAGGAGGACCTGGATGGCGGCGGGGTTGGCGCCTTCCTCGGCGAGGTAGGTGGCGAAGGCGTGGCGGAAGGTGTGGGGGGTGATGGGCACATTGATTTTAAGGCGGGCCAGGTAGTGGCGCAGGCGGGCCTCGACGTAATTGGGGGAGATGCGGGGGTCGCGGTCGTCGGCCCGGCGGCCCCGGTAGGGGATGAAGAGGGCCGGAAAGTTGTCGGTGCGGGTGGCCAGGTAGCGGTCGAGGTGGTGGCGGGCCCGGGGGGTCAGGTAGACGAAGCGCTCCTTCTTGCCCTTGCCCCGGACGAAGATTTCGCCGTCGGACCCCACCTGGTTGCGGTTCAGGCTGCACAGTTCGGAGATGCGCATGCCGGTGGCAAAGAGGACCTCCAGGATGGCCCGGTTCCGGAGGGCGACGTTGGGGTCGGCCTCCAGGTACGAGGGCGCCTCGAGGACCCGCAGGAGGTCGGCCAGGTCGGGAACCCGGGGGTGGGGACGCTCGGCCCGGGCAAGCTTCACGGCATCGGGGGGAACCGGGACGGGGTAGTCGATTTCGACCAGGAACCGCAGGTAGGTTCTGAGGGCCGAGAGGGTTCGGTTGACGGAGCGGGCCTTGAGGCGGTCCTTTTGAGGCCGGTCTTCCAGGAGTCGGACGTGCTCGGGGTCAGCGAGGGCGGCCTTGAAGCGGGTGACGGTGAGCTTATCGACCCGGTCGAAGGGGATGCCGGCCAGGGCGAGGAATCGGGCGAAGAGGGCCAGGTCGCGCTGATAGTTGTAGACGGTGCGGGGGGAGTAGCCGTTGGCCCGGAGGTGAAGGAGGAAATTTTCGAGGTGGGGGAGTGCGGGGGTCGTGTGGGCGGTCACGGGGATCCTCCTTGAAAGTGTAAATTGCGTATAATCAGCATTAGCCGTAATTAATATCCCTCGGGCGGGAGCCCCCCGGCAAGCCCTTTATCCACAGGTTCCCGCGCCGGCCCCAATCCTGCCGGCCCCGTCGGGACCCCAGGCATCGGGCCCCGCTTGACCCGCCGGCGTCGCACGGCGGCCAACGGGCGGCGCAGGGCGGCCGGGTTACCGGGCTCCCCAAGGGGCTTGACCGTTTATCCCGCTCAAGCGCCGGCTCAGGCGCAGGCCTTCGGACCCGTTCGCGGCTCATTCGGCGCCTCGCTCCGCCCGGCCAAAGATATTTATGTCAAATATTTCCGCCGGCCGGGGCGGATCGGGTATACTAGGTTCTGAACAGTTCTGAGGTCAGGAGCGAGACCGTATGCCCCGAACCAGGTCGGCTATCAAGCAACTGCGCAAGAGCGAAAAGCGCCGGCTGCGCAACCAGAGCTACAAGTCCCGGGTCAAGACCTACATCAAGAAAGCCCTCGCTGCCATCCAGTCCGGGAGCCAGGCGGTGGCCGAGGCCGCCGTCCGGGAGGCCGTCAGCATCATCGACCGGACCGCCGAGCGCGGGGTTTTCCACCGGAACAAGGCCGCCCGCCTCAAGTCCCGGCTGATGGCCAAGTTCAACGCCGCCTTCGGCCGCTGAGCCCGTGGGGCAGGTTCGGCCCTTCGTCGGCCTCCGCTACGACCCGGCCCGGGTCGGCGGCCTCGACCGGGTTGTCGCCCCGCCCTACGACATCATCCCACCCGAGCAGGCCCCGGAATTCTTCAACCGGAGCCCTTACAACATCGCCCGCATCGAACTTGCCCGCCTCCTTTATCCCGAGGCACCGGCCCCCTATGAGGTCGCGGCCGCGGAGCTCCGCCGCTGGCAGGCCGAAGGGGTGTTGCGGCCCGACCCGACCCCGGCCTTCTACGTTTACACCCTCAGCTTCGAGCACGCCGGCCGCCGGTTCGACCGGCTCGGCCTGGTGGGAATGGTCCGGATATCGGAAGGGGAAAACGCCTCGGTCCTTGCCCACGAGCGCACCGTTGCGGCGACCGTGGCCGACCGGCTCGAACTTCTCCGGGCAACCCGAACGGCAACCAGCCCCCTCTTCGGCCTGGTTCTGGACGGCGGGGCCTTCGGGGCCGAGCTCCGGCGGGCGGCTGCCCTCAGCCGGCCCGGGGCCGAGGTTGCTGACGGGGCGGGGGTTCACCGCCTGCGGGTCCTGGCCGAACCCGACGCCCTCAGCCGGCTGGTCGGGGTCCTGGAAGACGCCCGGGTCCTGGTGGCCGACGGCCACCACCGCTACCGGGCGGCCGGTTTGTTCCGGGACGAGAACCGCCGGCGGCTCGGGGAACGGCCCCGGGCGGCCTGGAATTACGCTTTGATGGTCCTCTACCCGGTGGAGGACCCCAGCCTGGTCATCCTGCCGACCCACCGGCTGATCCCGGCGGGGCCAGACCCGGCCGTCATCCGCCGCCTGGAGACCTGGTTTGAGGTCCGGCCGTTTCCCGGAACTCCCGCCGACCTGCTCGCCCGGCTGGCCGAGTCAGACCGGCCGGCCTTCGGGCTTTACGGCCCGGGCGGCCTCTACCTGCTGACCCTCAAGGCTGACCCGGCCGCGGCCTGGCCCTCGGACCGACCGGCCGCCTGGCAGGCCGTTGACGTGGGCATCGCCCAGGTTCTGATTATCGAGGGGGGATTCGGCGTTGACGACCCCGGCCGGCTGGGCTACACCCGGGACGCCGCCGAAGCCGTGGCGCAGGTGGACGCCGGCCGCTACGGGTGGGCCGTTCTCCTCCGGGCGCCGACCCCGGCCCAGGTGATGGCCCTGGCCCGGGCCGGGGTGGAGATGCCCCCTAAGTCCACTTATTTCTTCCCGAAGCCCCTCTCCGGGCTGGTTCTGGCCGCCCTGGACCAGGACCTTTAATTAGCTTTATAATTTAAAGTGATTCCTGGCCGGGGGGAAATTCGGGATGGCTGACCAGATTCAGGGCATCCACCACGTCACGGCCATTGCCGGCGACGCGAATCGCAACATTGACTTCTACACGCGGGTTCTCGGCCTGCGCCTGGTGAAAGTCACGGTCAACTTCGACGACCCGTCGGCCTACCACCTCTACTACGGCGACGAACTGGGCCGGCCCGGAACCATCGTTACCTTCTTCGTGTGGCCGGACCGGATTCCCGGCCGGCCGGGCGCCGGGCAGGTGACGGCCGTCGCCTTTTCGGTACCGGCCGGAAGTTTCGGCTACTGGCAGGAGCGGTTCAGGGCCCACGCCGTCCGCTTCGAACCGCCGGCCGAACGGTTTGACGAGACGGTCCTCACTTTCTACGACCCCGACGGCCTCAGGCTGGAGCTGGTCGCCGCCCCCGATGCGGACACCCGGGAGCCGTGGGCCCGGGGGCCTGTGCCCGCCGAGCACGCCATCCGGGGCCTTCACAGTGTGACCCTTACCGAGGGGGCCCTTGAGCCGACGGCCGGCCTGCTGACCCGGCTGATGGGCTTCCGGCTTACGGCGGCCGACGGCAGCCGCTACCGTTTCGCCACCGGCCCGGGCGGGCCGGGTTCGGTGGTTGACGTGGAAGTCAGGCGGGAGCTTTTCCGGGGGCGGGTTGGGGTCGGGACGGTCCACCACGTCGCCTGGCGGACGGGGACCGACGAGACCCAGCTCGGGTGGCGAAGCCGGCTCCTGGCGGCCGGCTACCAGGTTACCCCGGTGCGGGACCGGCTGTACTTTCGGTCCATTTACTTCTTCGAGCCGGGCGGGGTCCTCTTCGAAATTGCCACCGACCCGCCGGGATTTACCGTCGACGAAACCGCCGAAGCCCTGGGGACGGGTCTGCGGCTGCCGCCCTGGCTGGAACCCCGGCGGGCGGAAATCGAAGCGGCCCTGCCGCCGCTGACCCTGCCGGTCGAACCGGCCCGGACAACGTAATTGTGTAAACATTATGTCAATTCGCCGGGTTGTCCGGGCGCGCCGTTTCCGGGTATAATGCTGGCTGGTGGTCCCCGGGTTGGGGGCCGGCCGTCTTCATTACCTGTCAAGTTAACGGTGGCCCGTCATGTATGCGGTTATTGAGACTGGAGGCAAGCAGTACCGGGTTCAGCCCGGGGATACCCTGCTGGTGGAGCGTCTGGAGGCGCCGGTGGGCAGTCAGGTCGAGCTTGACCGGGTGCTCATGGTTGCCCCCGATTCCGGGCCGCCCCTGGTCGGACGCCCGCTGGTGGCCGGCGCCAGGGTCCGGGCCCGGGTGGTCGCCCAGGAGAAGGGCCGTAAGGTCATCGTTTTCAAGTTCAAGGCGAAGACCCGCTACCGGCGGAAGCAGGGGCACCGCCAGCGCTACACCCGGCTTGCCATCGAAGAAATTCAGGTTGGTGAGGTGAATCAGAATGGCCCATAAGAAGGGTGGCGGTAGCACCCGCAACGGCCGCGACAGCATCTCAAAGCGGCTCGGCGTGAAGCGTTTCGACGGCCAGTTTGTCCGGGCCGGGGAGGTTCTCGTCCGGCAGCGGGGAACCCGGATCGTGCCGGGCCGCAACGTCGGCCTCGGCCGGGATGATACGCTTTTTGCCCTGCGGGACGGCATTGTGAAGTTCGACTTCCAGGCCCGGGACAAGAAGCGGGTGAATGTCATTCCGGCACCGGCGACGGTACAGGTATGAAGCCGAAAATCCATCCCCAGTACTACCCCGAAGCGCAGGTAATCTGCGCCTGCGGCAACACCTTCACCACCGGCTCGACCAAGCCGGTCCTCCGGGTCGAGGTCTGCAGTCGCTGCCACCCCTTCTTCACCGGTGAGCAACGGATCGTTGACACCGCCGGCCGGGTCGAGCGGTTCCTCCGCCGGTACGGCCGCGAGCCGGAACCGCAGGCCGAGGGGACCGGCGGCTAAGCCGCCGGCATCGGGGCTGGCCTGATGGCCGCCGAATCGAGCCCCCGGCCCTTTTATTACGGCGGGCAGGCCCTCATTGAGGGGGTCATGATCCGGGGCCGAACCCACTGTGCCGTGGCGGTCCGGCGGCCCGATGGGACGATCTTTGTCCAGACCTGGCCCCTCGACTCCTTTATCGTCAAGAGCAGGCTTGCCCGGCTACCCTTCATCCGGGGCATCTTTGTCCTTTACGACACCCTGTACCTCGGCATCAGGGCGCTGAGCCTCTCGGCTGCCGTTGCGGCCGGCGAACAGGCCGAAGTGGCGGCGGCTGTAGTCTGGCCGGTCCTGATCACTTCCCTGGCCGTGGCCCTGACTGCGTTTTTCATGGGTCCGGCCCTCCTTGCCCACTGGCTGGCGGCTCTCCTGCCCGACCCTGTTCTGCTCAATCTGGCTGAGGGGGTTGTCCGACTGGGCCTGCTCATCGGCTATATTGCCGCGATCGGCCGGCTACCCGAAATCCGCCGGGTCTTTGCCTACCACGGGGCCGAGCACCAGGCCGTCCACGCCTTCGAGGCCGGGGTTCCCCTCGAGCCGGAGCTGGCGGGCCGGTTCCCGACGGCCCACCCCCGGTGCGGGACCGCCTTCCTGCTGACGGTGATGGTGGTGGCGGTTTTCGTCTTCGCCTGGCTGGGGGATCCGCCCCTTCTCCTGAGGCTCCTTTCCCGGGTGGTCCTGGTTCCGGTCATTGCCGCCGTGGCCTACGAGGTGATCCGTTTCGGGGCGGCCCACCTGGGGAACCCGGTCGTCCGGATGCTGGTGGTCAACCCGGGCCTCTGGCTCCAGCGGCTCACGACCCGGCCGCCAAAACCGGACCAGGTCGAGGTGGCCCTGGCGGCCCTGAAGGCGGCCCTGCGGGCCGACGCCGTCCCCGACCGGGTCTAGTCGACCCGGTACCCGAGGCGGGCCAGGAGGGTTCGGGGGTTTTCTTCCAGGACGGCCGCCAACTCGTTGGGCTCGAGTCCGGCGCCGAGGGCGACCGTCCGGGCAAACTCCGGCGTCATCAGGTCGGCGGGGTCGTGGGCATCGGAGTTCAGCACGAGCCGGGCCCCGGCCCGGCGGGCCACCCGGACGACGTGGCCGTTGGCCAGGGAATGGCCCCGGCGGGCGGAGATTTCGAGAAAGACGCCGCTGGCCGCAGCCAGGGCGGCCTCTTCCTCGGTCAGGAGACCGGGGTGGCCCAGGATGTCGACATCCGGACAGCCCACGGCCGCCCGATTTGTTCCGGGGATGACCGGCTCCACGGGCGTCTCCCCGTGGACGACGACCAGGGCACCCAGGGCCTTGGCCCGCCGGGCCAGCTCGGGGATGGCCGCCGGCGGCAGGTGGGTGAGTTCCACCCCGGGGACTGCCACAATGCCCCACTCCCGTCTTATCAGTTCACAGTCGGCCTTTAACCGTTCGATTACCCACTCCAGGTTGCCCGGCCCGGCGTGGTCGGTAATGCCGATGGCCCGGTAGCCCCGGACAACAGCCCGCCGCGCCAGCTCCACCGGCGATAGGGAGCCGTCAGAGTAGAAGGTGTGGGTCTGGAAGTCGTAGACCAGCCCTAGCCTCCGAGGGTGACCGTCAGGGTCTGCTCCTGGCCCCGGCGCCAGACCCGAATATCCAGCTTGTCGCCCGGCCGCTTCGACCTCAGGATTTCCATCAGGTCAGAAGCCGTCTGGACGGTCCGGCCGCCGGCCCCCACGATTATATCACCCGGCTGGAGGCCGGCCTGGTCCGCCGGGCCGCCCGGCACCACGGAAACCACGGGGACGCCGGTGGGGATCCGGTAGACCCGGGCCAGGAAGGGGTCGATGGTCTCGCCGAGGGTAACCCCAAGGAAGGGCTGACCCTGGGTGGTGGGGGCGCCGCTGGCTGCGGCCTGCGACCACTGCTGCAGACGCTGTTTGGCGGTGTTGACGGGCACGGCAAAGGCGATTCCTTCGGCCTTCTCCCCGAAGGTCGGGTCGACGGCCGCGGCGGTGTTCACCCCGACCACCTCCCCCCGCAGGTTAACAAGGGGACCGCCGCTGTTGCCGGGGTTGATGGGGGCGCTGGTCTGAATCATGTTCTCCAGGCCCCGGCCGCCGCCCCCGCCCCGCACGTTCCGGTTAGTTGCGCTGATGACCCCGAAGGTAACCGTGCGGTAGTAGCCCAGCGGATTGCCGATGGCGATGACGAACTGCCCGGGCTTGAGCTGGTCGGAGTCGCCCAGGGTCGCCGCCGGCAGGCCCTGGGCGTCAATCTTCACCAGGGCGAGGTCTACCGAGTCGTCGGTGGCTACAACCCGGCCGCGGAAGGACCGGCCGTCGGGCAGGCCGACGGCGAGCAGGCGGCTTCCGGCCACAACGTGGGCGTTGGTCAGGATCTGGCCGTCCGCGGAGACGATAATCCCCGAGCCGAGGCCGCCCTGGTCGGTGCCGATGCTGACCACCGAGGGGGTGGTGCGCTCCACGGCGCTGATGACGGCCTGCTCCAGGTCAGCGGCCGGGGCGGGGACCTGCGCCGGCTGGCCGCCGGTCGGCGGCGCGGGGTAGGCGGCCGGGGTCGGCGTTGGTTCGGTCCGGGCCGGCAAAGAACATCCGCCAAATGCAAAAGATAAAATAAGCAACGAAAGGGTCAGCGCCTTCCGCATCAGTTATATTCCTCCGACCGGGTTACTGGGTGGGTGTTTCCCGCTCGTCCCGCCGGGCGCCGTCCTCGGTCACCGGGGTTGATGGCGCCCCCAGGGGGGCGGTGTCGGGAATCGGGACCTCAGCGGCCCCGGCTGTTGGGGCCGGGGAGTTCTGGGGTTCGGCGGGAAAGGCTTCTGCCGGCCGGTCTCCGGGCGGGGCCGGGCTCGGGGCGGACCAGGAGGGCCGGTATTCCGCCTCGGCCGCGGGCGTCGGCGGGGGTTGCCGCTCGGCCTCCTCCAGCTCCCGCATCACCTCGGCCGCAAGCCGGCTGTAGGTCAGTCGAAACTCCCGGATGAACCGCCCGGTCTTGACCGCCACTTCGGGGAGCCGCTCGGGGCCCAGGACGATAAGCCCGACCACGAGCAGCATCAACAGCTCCAGGGGGCCGACGCCGAAAAAGTCCATCTCACCCACATAATATCGCGCGGCCCGGGTCAAGTCAACCGGCTGTATCACAGGGGCTTACCCATAACTTCGGCGTCAAGCTGGAGGCCGGCCGGTCTCCAGCAGTCCCCGGGCAGCCTCCTAGTTCAGCAGTTTGTGCGGGCACGCCCCACCGGGACGAGGTTTCAATCCCCTTTCGGAGATGGCCTCTTTGTAACCGGCAGGCGGAGGCCGCCCACATGATCCTGGCGGCCATGGCCGCGTTTCAATCCCCTTTCGGAGATGGCCTCTTTGTAACCCGAGTGCTGTAGGTAGGCGTTCCCCCGTCCCCAGCGGGGTACGTTTCAATCCCCTTTCGGAGATGGCCTCTTTGTAACCTGACCCTGATCCCCGCGCCCAGAACCGGGACAACCCCCCAAGGGTTTCAATCCCCTTTCGGAGATGGCCTCTTTGTAACCATACCGGGCTTGGGCGAGAAGGCCAGGGCAGTCGTCCGGTTTCAATCCCCTTTCGGAGATGGCCTCTTTGTAACAGTCGGCCTTAAAGGGCGGGAACGAGGCGGTGCTCATCGTTTCAATCCCCTTTCGGAGATGGCCTCTTTGTAACAAGTGGGTACTCGATCTGGGGCCGCACGGGAGGTGGGAGGCGTTTCAATCCCCTTTCGGAGATGGCCTCTTTGTAACGCCCAAGCCCATACCGGGCTTGGGCGAGAAGGCCCGGGCCGGTTTCAATCCCCTTTCGGAGATGGCCTCTTTGTAACCTCTCGGCCCGGTCCCGCCTGATGCGGGCCAGTTCCTGTTTCAATCCCCTTTCGGAGATGGCCTCTTTGTAACCGGTAGACCACCTTACCGCGTTCGTGGAGCGGTACGTGCCGCGTTTCAATCCCCTTTCGGAGATGGCCTCTTTGTAACCTGAGGGTCCCGGCCGCCAGGTCGACGTCCTCCCAGCGGAGGGTTTCAATCCCCTTTCGGAGATGGCCTCTTTGTAACGGACTCGATATTACGCCATACCCCCACCCCAGCAGGGATGGGGTTTCAATCCCCTTTCGGAGATGGCCTCTTTGTAACCCGGTAGACCACATCGCCCGCTTCGTGGAGCGGTACGTGCCGCGTTTCAATCCCCTTTCGGAGATGGCCTCTTTGTAACGGTACCCTCCGCGGGCACCACTCCGGCCCGTCCAGCGGGTCCCAGCTGGCCCATACGGGCGCACCTGGACCCAATATATTGGCCCCTTTCCCCACTGTCAAGTCGGCCTCGCAAAACCTCCTCCCAGCCTCCGGGATGTTTTGCCAGGCGAAATATTCCCCAGCCTAATAGACAAGGACCCGGCTTGCTTCAACTACCGGCGGCCCGCAGATAACCTCCGTTTGCTTTATGCAGTCGGCGCAAAGCTTGTAAATCCTCACGCTGTCCTGTTCCCGGTCAATCACCCGCAGCAGTTTCGCCTTAAGCCGCCCAAGCTGGGCCGGCGTAAGCTCCGCCTCGAACACGCTCCGCTGAACCCGCATCCCGAACCCGAGGCAAACCCGGGCGGCCTTTAGCCGGCGCCGGTGAAGTGATAACCGGGGTGGTGAGGGACACGTTCCCGAAAACATAAACGGCCTCCACCAGGCCGGCCGGTATCTCGGCCAGCACCTGCCCCTCCCTGGTGAGAATAAAACGGTCCCCCTCGCGGTTAAGCCGACTCCCCTGCTCCGTCAGATACAGCACGGCCACCGTCCGTCCTCCTGACCTGACCCATCCCCATCGACGTTTTGACCCCGATACCGCTAAACCAGGCAAAGTCGGCCAGCAAATTCAGGGCGCGGGTCCAGTACGGGTCGTATTTAAGCACCCGGTACCCGACCCGCCCCACAAATCCCACCTGCTTGCCCCCGGCCACCGTGAGCGTCCAGGCCCGCAGGTCGTAGTAGGCGACCCCAACGCATTCCCGGGCAAACTCTTTAAGGGCCGGGCTTAAAGTGAGGGGCGCGGCCCCGTTCCACCGCTCCAGGGCCGACCCGAACACCAGCTCCGGCAGGGGCAGGGGCACGTTCTTTCCCCCAGAGTGAAAGGCGGTGGGCGTATCAAAAGTAAGCTCGATGCTCCGCCGGACCGGCCCGCCCGGAAAGTACCGGCCAAAGAGGGCCTCATAGCCGACCTCTTCAACCTGGACCCCCTCCACCCGGCAGACGGCCTCATCAAGGGCCACCTCCACCGGCCGCCTGGTCTCGTCGAAGGCCCGGCCGAGCGCTTCCGCAACCGCCCCATCCAGCGCGGCCACCACCAGGCTGTAGACCTCGCCCGCCAGGAGCTTACCGGCCGGCTGGTAGCCCTCCCCGATGAACGGCCCGGCCGTGCGGAACGGTTTCGGCCCGGCCTCCCGGTGAACGGCGTCAGCCAGGGCCCCATCGACCTCGCCGAGAAGGCCCAGCACCAGGCCGTGCAGGGCCCGGCCGAGGAAGGGCAGTTTCGGCCAGCTCTCGAGCGGCCTGATTTTTACCGTGAAGACGGCCGGCGCCTTCATCCCGAAAGCAGTCGCTTCACCACCCCGGCCGTGGCCTCGAACGGGTCCCAGGCGGCCGGGTCTAGGCTCCGGGCCATCGTCTCAAGCCAGGCCTCAACCGCAAGGCCGGTCTGCTCGCGCACCAACCGATCCACCTCCCCGCGGCTCACGGGTGCAAAGCCGTGGCCCAGGATGGTCTTGTTCCGCAAAGTCGCCAGCTCGCCGAGAACCCCCTCGAGCCAGGGGACGAACTTCTGGGCTGTCTCGACGTCAAGGCCCGCCGGCGAGCGGTTACAGAGGGCCCGGAGCACCGCCAGCATCGCCGGCCGGTTGACGCTGCCCCCGACCTGAACCGCCGGGTCCGCCGGCAAATGTTCGGTCAGACCGAGCTCACCGGCTCTGGCCCAGAACTCCGACCGGGTTTTCTCCCGGCGGTCGCCCCCTTCGTCGGTGGGGAAGCCCAGCTGCTCCAGCAGATACCGGGCCAGGCCCTCATGGAGCCGGTACACCCGGCCCAGGAAGTCGACCTCCCGGCCCGCCCGCCAGCACGCCCGGGCGTTGAAGAGCAACTCCACCAGGAAAGGACGGCTGTCGGCCGCTGACTTCGGCTGAGTCAACAGCGGCTCCAGGGCTACCCGCAGGCGGCGCACTGCCTCCCTGGCAGCAGGGTCGGTGATCTCCCTCAGGGCCGCTTCCAGCCCGAGGTCAGCGGCGTGAAAGTTGAACCGGGTGCGCTCCAGTCCGGCCTCCACCAGCGGGCGCACCCCGTCCGGCACCGGCGCACCGGGCCCGGCCAGGGCCGCGGCCCCGGCAAAGTCGAGCCGCTCAAGCCGGTCCAGCAACCGCCGGCGCAGGTTTTCCCGAAGGATCTCCAGCGTCAGGGGGTCTTCTTCCACCGGGGTGTTGGGGGTTTGAAAGAGCAGGCGGACCTCCTCGCCCCACCGGCCGGCGGCGGCCAGGACCAGGCCCATGGTCATCGCCGGCGTCCCCGACACCGGGTGGACCCAGACCGTCCCGGGCGCCAGCTGAGGCAGGTTCGCCCGGAACCACCGGTACACGCCCCCATATTCGGCCGGATTCTGCCCCCTCAAAGTCAGCGTCTTGGTAGCGGCCTGGCCCAGGAGCTCCCGGTAGTCCGGGTCGTTTTTGTGCCGTTCGAGCCGCAACGCCAGAAGCGCGGCGGCCGGGGCCGTCTCGGTCTCCCGAAAGGCGGGGTCCGGGTTATCCGCGGTGGCTATGAGATAGACCCGGCTCAGCCGCTCAACGCGTCGGGCCAGGTAGCGGAGGCAGTTCTCAAGCTGGGGGGCCTCAAGCCGGTCGGCCGCGGTCGGGTCGTCCCGGACCGAAGCGAGGAACTGCTCGCAGACCGACCGGAACTGGGACTGCGGGGGCACCTGCCCGTCAATCCGGAGGTCGCGGTTGCCGACCGTGTAGAAGAGATAGTGGGTTCCGGACATCATCCACTACCCTCCACCTGAAGGCCTATCCAGCCGAGCGGGACCAGCCCCTGCGGAAGACGCGCCAGCCGGCGGGAAATGGGGAAGAGGCCCGGAAAATGGGGGCTCCGCCAGCGGTGGAGGCCGTAGCGGCGGGCGACTTCGGCCACCTCTTCCGGGTGCAGTTTCAGCCCCACCGTTTTGCCCGGCCAGCCGGCTCCCCACCCCAGACAGGCGAAAACCCCGGGCCGGCTCCCCAGGCCGGCGAGCAGGTCCGCCGTGCGGGTCAGGCCCCGCTGCCGGAAGAACCTGACCTGCCGTTCGAGCAGGCTCCGGCCAAAGCGGCCCAGGACCTGGGGCCAGCGGCGCAGGGCTTCCACCGCCTCCGGCTTGAACCGTAGCTCCGCCGCCCGGCCCAGCAGGTTCAGGTCGAGGCTTACCGTGCCGGTAAACGTCGCCCCGGCCCCGACAACCTCGATAACACCCGGACTTCGGCCGGGCGCCGGCTGGAGGCGGCCGCCGGCGCCCACGCTGTACAGCTCAACCGGAGCCGCCCACTGGGGGCAGGCCCCGGCCGGTTGCAGGTCCGAAATCCGCAGGGCCCTGAGGATGTCGCGGTGCGGCTCGCCCCCAAAATATTGCCGCTCCAGGCCGTCGTCAGCGTGCTGAGGCCTCGACCCGCCCGGAAACTGGCTGAGCGGCCCCCGGTAAAGCTCCCAGGCCAGGGCCGTCCGGATCAGGCCTTTCAGGCTCGAGCCGGGGATGAGGGGGCCGGCGTCGGCCGGGTTCCGGATGACCGGCCACAGCTCGGCCGGAGCCTGGCCCCCGGAGAGCTCCAGCACGTAGCGGGCAAAAGCCTGCGGGTCCCGGCCCCGGAGCAGGTCGGCCGGCCGGGGGATGTCGGCCCCGCCCCGCCAGAGGCGCTCATAGACGGCGTCCACGTCCAGAACGAAGACCCGCCCCCGGTGAACTACAAAATCCCATTCCGCCCGCAGGGCGAGATTGCCCGCCCGAATGTGCAGGCCTGTAAGCACTTCGACGGTTATCCGACTCAGCTCAAACATCGCTGACAAGGCTCACCCCGACGGGAAAGGCGTAGCCGTAACGGTAAACCGGGTGGGCGCCCGGCACTGCTTGCGGCGGGGTGACATCCGCCAGGTCGCCGTAGAGCCGGTCACTGTCTCCGACCAGCACCGAACCTTCGGTAATCATCCGAACCCACTTGCGGCGTCGGCCCGGCCAGGCCGGCGAGGCAATCCACCCGCTCCGGACAATCAGCCGATAGGCCGCCCCAGCAGTCAGGACCCCGCCTGCCAGCTCGGCTGGGGTGGGATGGTAAAGGCTCAGGGTGACGAACCTCGGACCGGCCGCCGGGCCTGCCCACGGGCCGGCATCCTCCAACGTAAAGCTTCCCAGTCCCAGGCTGCGTTCCCCCCCGAGCCCGAGCTCGCCCAGCACCCCAAGGGCGGCCCGCACCCGCTCGTAGACTTCGTCCCGCCCGGCAGCCACCAGACAGAAAAGCCCGCAGTCCGGGGCGAACCGGAGCTGGCCGACGTAGTAGAGGTTTGACCTCGAGGTCACCCGGTCCAGGGCAACCCGCGGCACAATGTCCACGGTCCAGTAAGGCCGGGCGTCGGGCCGGAGCAGGCCGGCCCGTTCTCTGCCGGAGACCCAGACCTCTTCCCCAAGAATGTTGGCCGGGTCCGCCTCAGCCGTAAGGTCCTCGCCCCGAAGCCAGGCGAGGAAAAGGCTTTCGGAAACCCACCGGATATCTTTCAGCTCCTCGGCCGCGGCCTCCTTCGCCGGCAGGGGGAGCATCGGGCGCGGAAAAAGCCGCACCGAACCGAGCCGGGGAAAGGCCGACGAGATGAGAAAGTCCGGCCGGCCCCCCACAAATCCGGCGAGCAGTTCCTCCAGCGCCCCCACCCCGTAGAGCTCGGCCCAGGCAAAACACAGCGCCCCGAAGAGGGTATCCGAGTGGACGAACTCGGCCGTTTCCTCCAGGCCGATTCCGTGCTCGCCGAGGTGGAGTGAGGCAGTTGCCAGGTGGAAAATCCGGACCACCGGCTTACTTTCCCGAACCTAACTGCTGATTGACCCAGCTCATCAGCGCGTCCAGCTCCCCCAGCAGGTCGGCCAGGGAGGCGAAGGGACGGCTGTAATCAACCCGGCGTCGACCGGGCCCCGCCGGCCTTACCCCCACAACCAGGTCGGCGAACTCCACCCGGCCGCTGCCCCGGGACCCGTAGCCGCCGAGGTAGTCGTCCTCCAGCATCACCAGGCCGTCGATGAGGGTCCGGAACCAGGTTGGGTCGTCGCCCTCGTAAACGGAGAAAACGAGCTGGGCCGGCCCGAACTCCGCCCCGGCGGGGACCCGCTCGACCTGGCGGGGGTTCGCGGCTGAGGTTATCCGGTCGATGGCCACCTCCCACTTGATTTCGGCATAGGGCGCATCAAGCTCCAGGTCGTCCAGCCGGTGCGCACTCTCCGGGGTCATGGGCACATCCCGAACGACCAGGCGGGTCGGCTGGGAATGGGGCTCGTTGCCGGGAATCCCGAAGATATGACAGACGGCACACCTTTCGAAGTCCGCCGGGCTTTTGCAGATGTGGATCCGGCTCTGCCCGATGGCCTGGTTGAGGGGCAGGCCGTCCCGCCGCTCGAGCAGGCTCCGAATTTTGCCCTTTAATGAGGAGCCCGGGATGTACGGCCGCCTGGTCAGCGGGTCCCGGACGACCGGGTTATCCTGGCCGCCGATTTCGATGGCCGCCCGCCCGGCGCCGATATGCAGGCCGGTTACGGCCCGAATTCGGCCTTCGATAAAGATCTTACCCTTCAGGCGGATGCTTGTACCGGTTGCCACGCTCATCTCAGTCTCCACCACCGTAGAACCTGTGGTAAGCCAGAATCGCCTCAAAAAGCTCAACGAACCGGACCAGCCGGTCAGGCTTTGAGCGGTCTTCGATGACCAGCTGGATCGCCGGGTCCAGCACGGCCCGCAGCTGCCCCATTCCGGCGATGTCACGCCCGACCTGGTAGGCCAGTTTCGGCCGCAGAAGGTTGAGCCGGCGGAAGATACGGCCGAGGCCGTCGGCCTGACCGCTGAAGCGGGCCTCGTCGCCCAGGCGCCGAACCTCGGTAAAAAACCGCCGGACCTGAGAGGCTCTAAGCCCTTCGTCCTTAAGCCTGCGGCCGACCTCATCGGCAAATTTGACCAGCTCCTCGTCGTCCCCATCGACCAGGATCCGCCGGAGTCGACCGTGGTCGACCGCGGCCGCTGGTCGGCCGGGGCCGCCCGGTCCGGGCGGTCGGTTAGGTCCCTGCCGCTGCATCATATCGGCACCTCCTTACGGGTGAGAAGTTCGGCCCAGCGGGCCGCATAGGCGTAGATTTCCAGCCGGCCCGGGTCGTTGTGAATGGTGCGGGCCAGCTCCCGAAGCTCCTCCTGGCGGTAGAGGTCGGCCAGACGGGCCAGGTAGTAAACTGCCCGCCAGACCCAGGGGCCGTAATGGGGCCGGCCGTTCGGCCGGCGAATTCGGCCCCGGTCCTGCTCCTCGAGTCGGTAAAGGCCCATCAGCCGGTGGAGCAGGACCCGGCCGGGCTGCCGGTTCTCGGCCGGCAAAGGTTCGGCCGCAACCAGGCCCTTAAGCCGATAGGCCTCAGCAGCAAGCTGGCGGAACTCTTCCCAGCCGAAGGTCCGGCCCAGAAAGTTGACGCCGTCCTTCGCCCGCCGGCCGTCCACGCGCCTTCCTTTCGCCGCCTCAAGGGCTTTCCTGGCCGCCTCGGCAGTCTGGTAAAGGGGCCAGTGGTGGTCGGCCAGGTAAATTCCGGCCGAAAGGGTCAGGGCCGGATTGCCGGTAAAGGCGCCGAATTCTTCCCGGATTTTGAGCGCCAGCTTCGGAATCAGGTCCCAGGCCCCGACCACGAACAGGTCGTCGCCGCCCGAATAAAGCAGGTAAAGGGCGCCTGGTTCCCGGTCGAGCGCCTGACAGATCAGGCTCACGACGCCCTCAAAGTAGAGCCGCAGAAGAAAGCTCAGGGTCGAATACCGGGCCGGGGTCGCCCGCTGGCCCAGCCCCCGGCCGAAGATGCGGCCCAGGTTGTCCACATCCAGCCGCAGGATGCCCAGCAGGTTCGCACCCTCGGCGCGGGCGGCGAGCCGGCCGAAGTCGGCAATATGAAGGGGGTGCTCCCCATCGTCCGGACGGGCGTCCGGACCCAGCCTGGGAACCGCCTGGGGGAGGAACCGCCAGCTTACGGCCGGCTTAGGTCCAGGACCGCCGAAAAGCTCCAGGAGCCTGCCAAGTTGGCCGGCGTCCGGATTGAGGACGTAGAGGACCGTCCCCGGCTCGGGGCGGACTCTCTCAAAAGAGTCGACTACTTCCAGCCTGTAGCCCAGGAAGGGCCACAGCCTTCCTGGGGGATTTTCCGGCCCCGCCGGGACGAGGATGATTCCCCGGGCGTCGGCGAGCTCCCGGCCCAGCTCGGCCAGGTCGGCGCAGACCCCGCACTGGCGGCGCTCGGGGTCATCGGGCAGGGGCCTGTCGGCGCCCTCCCGCCCGCAGACGGCGCAGATTTGCTCCGGAGGTCCCCCGCCTGCGGGTGTGAAAAGTCCGGGCCCGGCGTTGGCAAAGCGGCGCTCCTTGGCCCGGGCCAGCTCCGCCCCGAGTTCCCGGGACCATTTTTCAGTGTACCGGTCGGGGGTCTTTACATCCGAACCGGAAAGCCGAACCCGCGCCAGGGCCAGGTAAAGCTGGCCCTCGAACTTCGCAAGAAAGGCCTCAGCGAGCTCCGCCCGGAGCCGGTCAAACTCCTCGTCCGGTACCGGGTGGGAGAGGACGTAAAACCGGCCGCCCCCGGCATACAGCAGGTTGCACACGGGCAGCCCGAGCTGCCGCAGAACCCAGCGGGCCGAAAGTTCGGTGACCATATCCAGGTAAAAGGAGCGGCCCCGCAGGCCCCGGGCCACGGCCCGGGAGGTGAGGGTATAAAGAAAGGCCTGGACCCCGGAAACGTCTCCGCCGATCAGGTCGAAGCTGAGCGCTGAGTAGTCATTGACCGCCAAGGCCCGGTCGAGGACCGCTTCGGAAACCCCGGACCGGTCGAGGGCGGCTGCCAGCGCGGCGGTGGTGCGCAGGTGCTCGAAAAGGGAAATGTCGGCGCTATCCCGGTAGTACGCTGAGGGAACGGACCAGAGGTAAAGCTGAAGGGCAGTAAACAGGCCGGCCAGATAGGGCCCTGAGTCGGGGCCGACAGCCCGACCTAAAGCCTTAAGGGTACGGGTGAGGCCCGCCCAGATTCGGTCGTAGGCGGCCTCGGCCCCCGTCGAAAGGGCCGGGCCGGGCATAAGGGCCGCCCGGTCGACGGCCAGCGGCCGGAGGGGAAAGTAGCAGGGGGTCTGAGGACTGACAGGCCCTTCCGGGGAGATGTCTGTAAGCAACGACCTGAGCTGGCGATTCCCGGCCTCGGCCTCCTCGGCCTCAACCCGTTCGGCGGCCGAAAGTCGGTCGGCGACCATGAGGACCCTGGGGCTCCGGCCAAGCCCACCGGCCCGGTGATGGGCAGCCACCAGGGCTGCGGCCCCATTCCGCCACGGTTCAGGAATTAATTCAAGAACGGCGATATAGCCGAGAAGGGCGTGAAGGTAGCCGAATTCCCGGCGGCAGTGCGGACAGGAGCTGAAATCGGCGTGGGGCTGGGGAGCCTGACAGTACTGCCTGGCACGCTGGCGTATGTCCTGATGCCCGGTCCTGAGCCATACCTTGCCCAGGTCGTGAAAAGCGGCGCCAATGATGAGTTCAATAAAGTCGGCGTCGAAAACTGCCGTTCGCCCTTCGCCCTGCACGCCCCATTGTACCCAACAGGCAAACCCTTGTCAAAATACCTCCCCTCATAAGCCGGGTTGCCGAAGCCGACGCAGCAGGGTGCGGTAAGTCCCATCGCCAGCAATCCGTCCCGACGGCCGAATAATTCCCCACCCAGGACAAAGGCCAGGCCGACGGCGGCCGAGGTTAGCCGGAGGGGCAGGCGGGTCCGGGCTCCGCCAAGCACCGCCATTATTCCCGCAGAGAGGTGGATATACAGGGGCTCCTGCCAAAGGTGCTGACCGGGAAGACCGGGCGGGCCTCACTCCGGTATACTTCGCCGGCCGTCACCCCATGAGGGTCTCGTTAGAGCGCCAGCCGGCCGGGTATATCACTCGACTGCGGGTCCAGGCCGAGCCGGTCATCTGCCCACTTCGAAGGGCCGATCCTGCACGGTCGTCTGATAGCCAGGCGGGGCGATGTCCACGTCGCCGGCCCGGGCCGCGGCCGCACCCCCGTGCTGAACCCGGGGGCCGGGTTGAGAAGGCCCGCTGGTCAGTCCCCTTGCCGGCCTCCTCAACCAATTTAGGCCTGTCACGGCCTCAGGAGTCGTTGCTCCGGCCGGACGCGAGACCCGGGCGCCGGCCAACCCTCCCCGGACGGACGAGCCGAATCCCATCCCTGCCTGCAGACACCGACTCGCCCGGCCAGTCAGCGGTTCGTTACTGAGCCAAACCGGCAGCGGTTAAGGAATCCGGGGGGAGAACTCAAAGATTAAGTCCTCGTGCATCGAATTTCGGAATTGGCTCCCGGAGCAGGTAAACAGCACCGCTTAAACTTCCGGCCGCTGGCGCAAAGACACGGCTCGTTGCGGCCCAACCTGCCCTGGCCTCACCTTCTGCCAGATGACCGGAAGGTCCTGAGCCAGTCGCAGGCGCCGCAGTTCCCGGGCGATGTTCGCCTTGCCGCTCTCGCTCCCAACGCTCCGCCGCAGCTGCCTCCAGCTCCCGCCGCCGCCTGCGCTCAGCGGCCTCCTCCGGGTCGTAAAACTCGAGAAGGTCACGGTTCCAGCGTCTTAGCTCCGCGGGGTCAGGCCCCTGCCGCCGGGCCCTCGCCAGATCCTCCGGCCCCACAACCGTCCGTGTCGATGAGTTCCCTCCGGAAGGCTTCCTCCAACACCTGGAAGGAACTCGGGTCAGCCAGGTCTACCAGGTGGGCCGCTGGCAGGCTGAGAAGTTCCGTGTCCTCTCCCTCATGGAAAAGGCCGTGTAAAAAGGGCAGAACCTCAGCGCGCTCGGACGGGTAAAGGAAGCAGACCCCCACCAGAGCCTCGGCGGTGAGGATTCGGGGCCACTGAAGGTTGGGGTTGTCCCGAGGCGGCCGTCAGGAACTCCTTGAGGGGACCTACCGCCGCCGGCCCAAACCGGGCCAGGACCAGGGGTAGCTCTTCCAGCATCCAGTCGTTATCGGCTTCGTCGGCCAGGGCCAGGGCATCCAGCAGGGCGGGTATCGCCCGCGGGTCTCCAATCAGCCCCAGGGCTTTGGCCGCATGCAGGGGCATCCAGGCCCGCTCGTCCGAGGCCTCCCAGTAGGCGGGGTTCTTGAGCGCCTCGACCAGCAGGGGCACGGCCTCGGCCCCACAGGTCACCAGCTCTTCAATGAGATTCCGGGGGCCTGGTCGCCCAGGGCCTCAAGTTACTCCAGCAGTTTGCGGGCGCCGATTTCTTGCATCGGCAGCCTCAAGGGCTCATCAGTGGGCCAGCAAGCGGCGGCCGGTCACAATTTCCAGGTCGCCAAGCTACAGCCCCCTAGCGGACAAGCTTAAGGTTGTAGCGGCGGACGTCGAAATACTGGTTCTGGTAGGGCTTCCACTCCACGTAGTTGACTACGCCGTAAGATTCGTAAGGCTGGATGACCGGGATCCAGGGCAGGTGCTCCAGGAAAATCATCGTCATCTCCCGGTAGTACTGGCGCCGCTTCTCCGGGTCGAGCTCGTAGCGGGCCAGGTTGCCCAGCTCGTCGAAGCGGGGGTGGCGCCAGTAGTCCTGGGGCCCGCCGGGACCCAGCAGCCGCCACATCATCCCGTCGGGGTCGCCCAGGGTGCTGGTGGGGTCCGACCACCAGAGGCCCTTGAAGGTCTTGTCCCGGTTCTTCTGGGCCCGGACCGAGTATTCGATAAGCTCGACCTTGACGTTGATGCCGACATCCTTCCACATCTGGGCAATCGCCTCGGACATCTGCCGGTCGTTGGCCAGGTAGCCCTGGGTTGTCTCAATGTAAATCTCTTCGTTGTTATACCCGGCCTGCCGGAGCTTATCTTTGGCCTTGGACGGGTTGTACTCCAGGGGCGGCAGGTCCTCAGGGTACGCAAAGTCGCCCTTGGCAATGGGCCCGTTGGGGATTATCCCCTGGCCCTTCCAGAGCTCGTCGATAATTGCCTTCCGGTCGATGGCCAGGCTCAGGGCCTGCTTTACCAGGGGATTGTCCAGCGGCTTGACCTTGGAGTTGACGGCCAGAACGTAGAGGCCGGCGTAGAGGGTGCTTTCGACCCGGTGGCGGCCGCTCTTCTGGACCTGGTCGATGAGGTCGGGCGGAAGCTTCGTGATGATGTCCACCGAACCGTTCAGCAAGGCCCCGACCCGGGCCGCCGGCTCCGGCAGGGGCCGGAAAATCACCCGGTCAACGTCAATCTTACCGCCCCAGTAGTCGGAGAAGGCTTCGAAGACGGCCCGGTCGTCCTTAACCCACTCGACGAACCGGAGGGGTCCGGCCCCGACGGGCCGCAGGTTGAACTGGTCCGGTCCCACCTGCTTGTAATACTTCTCCGGGATGATCTGGCCGCCGTAGAAGGCGAGCCGGGCCGGCAGCAGCGGGTCCGGGGCCTTCGTGATGAAGTTGACGGTGTAGTCGTCAACGATTTCGATGCGGTCGACGGTCGTAAAGACGGTGGCGACCAGGGTCTTCTCGTTCGGGTCATAGGTGCGCTCGATGCTGAACTTGACGTCCCGGGCGGTGAAGGGGTCGCCGTTGTGGAACTTCACCCCCTGCCGGAGCTTGAACTGCCAGGTGGTGTTGTTAAGAAGCTTCCATTCGGTAGCCAGCATCGGCTGGAGCTTGTTGTCCCGGTCGCGGAAGACCAGGTTGTCAAAGACGTTGAAGGTGACGGTGATGTCGTTAACGGAGGTGCTCATGTGGGGGTCAAGCTTGCTCAGGTCCCCGCCCTGGGCAACGATGAGGTCATTTTTCCCGGCCGGGGCTTTCACCGCCTGCGGGGCCTGGGTGGCGCCGGTGGCGGCCCCGGGCTGCTGGGCCGGGGCGCAGGCGGCCGCCCAGGCTGCGGCCGCACCCCCAACGGCCAGCCTCAGGAAGTCCCGACGGCCGACCCGATACGGGTAGTTTTCGCCCATTGCAACCTCCTCTGCATTTTGAGAGTCACGGGATTATATCATCCCTGTCAAAGAACCTTCCCGGCGCCCAGGTCCGTCAGGTGGGCCTCCTCCAGGTAGCGGGCAACCAGGTTAATGGCCGCCTCCAGGTCAGTGGGATGAACCATCTCGTTCACGGTGTGGACGTAGCGGGTCGGGACCGAGACGGTCACCGCGGCCACCCCGCCCCGGGCCCGCTGGATCGCCCCGGCGTCGGTCCCGCCCCGCGGGAGAATCTCCAGCTGGTACGGAATCTTTTCCCGCTCGGCGATCTGGCGCAGGTGCTGGACCACTTTGGGATGTGAGATGTGGGAGCTGTCCATCAACTTGATGGCCACCCCCTTACCGAGCCGGGTTATCGTTTCAGAGTCCCCGGTTCCGGGGATATCCAGGGCGAGGGTAATGTCCAGGGCGATGCCGACCTGGGGCTCCCACTCGTAGGCGGCGGTCATCGCCCCCCGCAGACCGACCTCCTCCTGGACGGTGGCCACCGCGACGATGTCGACCTCATGGTGGCGGACGGCCTTAAGGGCCTCGAGCATGACAAAGACCCCGACCCGGTCGTCCATCGCCTTGCCGACGATGCAGTCGCCGGCCCGCTCAACCGTCCGGTCCAGGGTGACCATCGCTCCAACCTCGACCCGTTCCTTTACCTGCTCGGCCGGCAGCCCCAGGTCAATGAAATAATCTTCGATTTTCGGGACCTGCCGGCGTTCCTCTTCGGTGGCCACGTGGACCGGCTTGGCCGCCGGCCAGAGCACGCCCCGGAGAAGCTCCCCGTCCCGGGCCTCAACCAGGACCCGCTGGGCGAAGAGAACCCTGGGGTCGAAGCCGCCGACGGGCTGAATGCGCAAAAACCCCTTGTCGTCGATGTGCCGGACCAGGAAGCCGATCTCATCCATGTGGCCGGCGAGCATCACCCGCCGCTGACCGCTACCCCGCTTGAAGCCGATGACGTTGCCCATAATGTCGACGCGGATTTCGTCGACGCAGGGCTTAAGTTCGGCGATGACGATTTCCCGCAGCCGGTCCTCGTGACCGGGGACTCCCGGCGTTTCGGAAAGGCGCTTGAGCAGGTCAAAGTTAAAAGCCATGGCGCTCCCTCCCGGTTCGGAAATTCGCGTGGGCGTATCACCACTAATATAGCCTGTCGGGGCAGGTTCTCGCCCCGTTAACTTTCGGCCGCCGGGCCGGCGAGATATACTACCCCCTCGGTGCCGTCGACAATTACGGTCTGGCCCGTTCGTATCCGCTCCGTGGCGGCCGCAACTCCGACGACGGCCGGTATTCCCAGCTCCCGGGCGACGACGGCCCCGTGGGACATCATCCCGCCCATTTCCATGACGAGGGCCGAGGCCGTAAGAAAGAGGGGCGTCCAGGCGGGGTCGGTAGACGGCGTCACCAGAACCTCGCCGGGCTGGAGGACCGACCCGGCCGGGTTCAGGACCACCCGGGCCGGCCCGCTGGCCGTCCCCGGTGAAGCCGGAGTGCCAATCAGGACATTGGGCCCCCGCTTAGGGCGCCCCCGCAGTTCGGTGCCGTCTGACAGGAGCAGGCGCGGAATCTGCCGGCGGCGCCGCTCGGCTTCGAAGCTGGCGCGGCGCCCCCGAACGAGCGGCCGGACGTCCTTTCCGGCGAGCGCCGCCCGGGCCTCCGGCAGGGTCAGCAGGAAGATGTCCTCGGGGCGGTCAAGCCGACCGTCGGCCGCCAGGGCTCGGCCGAGGTCGAGCAGAGCCCGGCGGACTTCGGCCAGGACGGCCACGGCGTAGAATTTGGGGCCCTCCCTAAGGCCGGCCAGGGCCCTGGCGCGCCGCAGAAGCTCCCGGACCACAATGCCCCGAATGCGGCCGGCCCGGCGGGCCAGTTCGTCAACGGCGGCTTCGGCCTCGGCCCTGGCGGCCTCGAAGCGAGCGGCCGGGGAGATTTCCGGCGGCGCGGCGGCATGGCCGGCCAGCACCCGGATGACGGGAGTGGGGTCTTCAGCCCACCGGGGAACCCCAACGTCGATTTCGGCAACCCCACGGTGTCCGTACCTGCTTAGAAAATCGGCGAGACCCGCCTGGAAGAGCGGGGGCAGTTTGCCCTGCCGGTAGCGTTCGGCCAGTTCTGCCGGCTCGGTGGTGAGCAGTGCCTCCCGGCTGTCGGGGTCAGCCCTGAGCCGTTCGGCCAGGGCCCAGAGGCTCAGGTCCATCTCGGTTGTCGGGTTGTGGGGCAGTCCCCGCAAAACGGTCTGAAGCTCGGCCGGGGCAGCCCGGCGCTCCAGGAGCCTGCCCGCCAGGACGTAACAGAGCATTCCGGCGGCAAAGACGGGGGCGATGTTTACAAGGACCCTGGGCGCAAGTTCGGTGCCCAGGCGGACCACCTGACCCAGCCTGACCTCGGGCGGGGCCGGGCTAGCCGCAGCCTGGCGGGCAGTATTGATAAAAGATTCCACCCGACGGAGGGCCTGAAGGCGCGCCCGGTCCGGGCCGATTACTGCGGCCAGGGCTCGCAAGGGAAGCCGCGTCGTGACGAGAAACCGCAGAAGGGCCCGAAACACCGCCGGCCATTTCACGGGCCGCGGGGAAAAACGCGGGTCGGCCTCCAGCTCCCCCCAGAGCTCGGCCGTGCGCGCCTCAACGACCTGCAGGAAGATTCTGAAAAAGGTCCGGCCTGGTCTGGCGCGCGCCAGGCCGGTCACGTCGAAGAATAGCCTGTGTCCGGCCTCGACAATGAAAGGGGGACCGGAAGTGACATCCGGGAGCCTGTAGCCGAAGAGCCGGGCAAAACCGGCTCCGAGCAGGCGAAATACCTGAATGGCCATCGGGGTAAGAGGGTCGTAAACGCCCTGGGCGACATTAACAGAGAAATAGATGCGCAGGTCCGGGCTCGCCGGGTCGACCCCGGCGGGAAGGGGGTAAAGGGTGGTGATGGGACGGGACTGAAGGAGCCAGCATTGGCCGGCGGTGTCCAGGGACCATTCGATATCCTGCGGGTGGCCGAAGTGCCTTTCGACCCGGAGGCCGAGTTCGGCCAGCTCTCGGACCTGGTTGTCGTTAAGCAGCGGCGGCTGGTCTGCCTCGGCAGTCTGTCGTTCGGAAAGCATTCTGGTCCGCAGGTCGACCACGTAGCGGTCCGGCCGGGCGGCACCTGAGACCAGTATGTCCCCAAGGCCGGCGACGGCCTCAACCACCGCTTCTAGCCGGCGGCCGGTGAGGGGATTTGCCGTAAAGAGGACCCCTGAGACCCGGGCGGAGACCATGGGCTGAAGGATGACGGCCATGGCCGCGGCCCGGTGGTCGATGCCGTTGGCGGCCCGGTAGGTTACGGCCCGGTCGGTCCAGAGGCTTACCCAGCAGCGGCGGACGGCATCCAGCAGGGCATCCGGCCCGACGACATTGAGATAAGTCTCGTACTGGCCGGCGAAGCTGGCGAAGGGCAAATCTTCGGCGGTGGCTGACGACCGTACGGCGACCGGGAGGGGTGTGCCGGCAGATAGCCGCTGGTAGGCGTTGCGGATGGCCGTCTCGACCTCCGGGGGGATGGGGGCGTTCAGGATGGCCTCGCGAACCGCCGCGGCCGCACCGAGGAGGCCTGACTGGTCGGTGACATTGGCTCCGATGAGGAGGTCGCTGATTCGGGCCAGGTCAGCAACCCTCTGGAAGGCGAGGGTTGTGACGCAGAACCCTGGGGGAACCGGGAAACCGGCCGCGAGCATTTCGCCGAGGCTGGCGGCCTTGCCGCCGACGAGGGCGAGGGCGTTGCGGCCGGCTCTGGCCAGGTTGACAACGTACGGCTTATCCAATCGAGCGTCCCCGTTAGCAGTTTAATATTATCGACATTACCCCTGATTGGTGATTACCTGCCAGGCCAGAGAACACCTTCCTCCGTGGTCTGGCGAGGGCCGGGAATAAAGATGCTGGTCCTGTATCGTTTATGTCAAATCGCTTAAAGCCGGCCGTTGGACAACATTTCTTTCGGGCAGTACAATTCACCAGCGACATCAAAGTCCGGAGGCAATCGACCCTGGTGAAGGCCACGGCTGCCGCTGGCGCCCCTCTGGCCCTTGGGCTGGCCTTCCTCGTGGCCGCCCTTCCGGTCGCATTCGCAGCCCCAGCCTACGATGTCCAGGCCGCCGCGGCAGTGGTTATGGACGCTTCGACCGGCCAGACCCTCTGGGCAAAGAATCCTGACGCACCTCTCAGCGCCGCATCAACTTCCAAGCTGATGACGGCCCTCCTCGCCCTCGAACAGGGGGACCTCAAGGCCCGGATTCTCATCCAGCAGCGTCACCTCCGGCCGGGCTCCACCATGGGCCTTCAACCCGGAGACGACGTCGATCTGGAAACCCTGCTCTGGGGCCTGATGCTCCCCTCGGGCAATGACGCGGCTGTCGCCATCGCGGAGCTGGTCGCCGGAAGCGAAGAAGCCTTCGTCGCCCGGATGAACGCCCGGGCCGCCGCCCTTGGTCTGTCCGGCTCCGTCTTTACCAACCCCCACGGCCTCGACCACCGCCAGTTCGCCCCCGGCAACATCATGACGGCCCGCGACCTCGCAATCCTCGCCCGGGAGCTTCTTCGATACCCCCTCATCCGTCAGATTGCCGCAACCCCCGAAAAAACGGTCGTCGTTAACGGCCGGCCGCTGGTCCTGCGCACCACCAACCGCCTGGTTCGGGACGGCTTCCCCGGCGTCGACGGCCTCAAGAACGGCTGGACCCGCCGGGCCGGCCACTGCTACGTCGCCACGACGACGGTCAACGGTCGGACCCTTATCGCCGTCGTCCTGAATGCGGCTACCTACCTGGAGGCCTGGAATCTGCTCAGGCTGGGACTCGACCTCCTGCCGCCGGAGCCGCCCCCGGTTTCAGTTGCCGCTGCCCTCGGCCTCCCTCTGCTTTAAGCCGGGGTTCACCCCCAGCTGGCCCACCCAGGCCCCCAGCATCAGCCCCCCAAGGACCCGCCCCGGCCCGAGGGTCCACAGCGGGTGGTCGGCCATCCCCACCACCAGCAGGCCGAGCAGGGCGGCTGTCAGGGCCCGGCCGTCGGCGCCCCTGGCTCGGCCCACCCCCGCCGCAAATCCGGCTACAACTGCCAGGCCCAGGCCGATTCCCACGGGCCCGAGTTCGGCCACAAGCAGGATGCCGATATTATGGGCCGGCTCAGCCCGGTACCCCGGCGGCAGCCGGTCCCGGAGGCTCAGCGCAAACGTCCCTGCGCCCAATCCCGCCGGCCCGTGGGCCCTCACCAGCTCGGCCGCCTGGGCAACCAGCCAGCCACGCTCCAGCACCGACCGGGCTTCGAGGGACCCCTGAATCCCCACCCGAACCCCCACTACCCACCAGAAGGGAAGAACCGCAACCAGAAACCCAATGCCGGCGGCCGCGGCCGCGTGCCGGCGGCGCCGGGCCGGAATCTCCGGCGCCCGGAGGACCCACAAGAACCCGACCAGGAACCCGAGCCAGGCCGCCCGGGAAAAGCTGAGGCCGAGACCGGCGGCCGTCAAGGCCGTTCCGATCAGGCCCCAGCGGGCCCATTTTCCGCCCCGCAGGACCCAGGATACGGGACCGGCGCTCAGCCCGACCAGATACGTTGCCAGCAGGTTCGGGTGGGGAAAGGTCCCGTAGGCCCGGAGCCAGCGGGTCCCATCAGCGAGCTCCACCACCGCCGCACCCGGAACAGATGGGTTCAGCCGTCCCGGCCATTCCAGGCCGGCTTCCGCAAGAAACGCCGTGCTCTGGTATGCCACTTCGGCACTGCCTGTGAGCGCCTGGACCCCAATCCCCACCAGGGACCCGGCCGAGACTGCCGGCCAGGCTTCGGGCCTCCGGCTCAGCGAGGCGGCCAGTCCGGCGACCAGGAGGAGGTGGAGGCCGTAGTAGGCCGAAAGCCGGGGTTCTACGGACCACCCGGCGCTCGCCCCCGCCCACAACCCGAGCAGGGCCAGCGCCCCCACGGCCGGATGGGGGCACGTCGGCCGCCGTCTCGCCAGCAGCCGGAGCAGGAGGTCCGAAATCAGGGCCGCAACGACCAGGCCGTCCGCCGCGAATACGAGCACGCTCGAGTACGTAAAGTATACGGGCGGGTAATCCAGCGCCAGCACCGGGTGGTAGGCCCAGAAACCGAGGGCCACTGGCAGAGCCCCAACCGACCCGAGGTAAACGGCGTGGAGCACCCTCCGGGCAAGCCGGGCAGACCCGGCCGCCGCCTTAGACGGGCCGTATCTGTGCCAGCCCACGGTCGCGGGCCTTACGCGGCACCCGAACGTAATGGCCGGGTATCACGGTGAACCCGGCCGCGGCCGCCAGGCTGACGACCGGCAGGATGCCCCAGGAAACGGCCGCCAGGGGCGGGAAATCCGGCCCGGGCGACGCCGGCGGAAGAACCGCCGCCGGATTCTCCCACACCTCAACCCCGCTGGGCAGAACCCCGGCCCGCCGCCAGCCGTGGGCTTCGAGCAGGCGCCGGTAATCCCGGTGGTTCACAAAGGCCCAGCGGACGCCCGCTTCCGAAAGCCGGTCCATCAGAAGGTCGAGTCGGCTGAGCCCGTCGGCGAGCCAGCGGGCGGCGTCCAGCGAACCGAGGCCGCTGGACCGGAGAACCGGCCACAGTCGGCCGGTCGGGTAGTTGCCGTCGACGGTCAGGGCGTCGGTCAGGAGGGAAAGCCGGGCAAACTGGTCCCCAAATCCGAACGTTACGTACCGCCACCCCCGGGCGTCCTGACTCTCAAGAAACCTGACGACCGGTTCCAGGTCGAGGAGGCGCGGCTGAGTGGAATTTATCGCCGCAAAATTCCCGGCATACAGGGCCGACGCCCCCAGCACGCCTGAAGCCGTCAGGCCCACCGTTCGGCGAATCCAGCCCGGGCGAATTCGGCCCAACCGGACAGCCAGCAGGCCGGCGAACGGCGTCAGCCCCACCGCGGCCCACAGCGCAAACCGGTCGTAGGTGAGCCATTCCCAGCCGGGGCCAAACAGCAGGGCCGGCAGGGGAGTAGTGCCCCCGAGGCCCAGGACAAAACAGACCCCAACGAGCAGGGCAAGCCCAAGTCTCCGCCGCCTGAGGCCCAGCCGAAGCGCCGCCGGTAAGACCGCCACCAGGGGCCCGTACATCGGCCAGAAGAAGACCCCGGCCGCGGCGGGGTCGGCGATGAACGAGTGGCGGGAAAGGTGGTCGATGGGCGTCTGGGGAGTCTGGCTAAAGCCCCAAACCCAGAAGGGCCAGATGACCAGACCCGCCCCGGCCGCTGTGCAAGTAGCCCACGGCACCAACCGCCGCATCAGCCGGAACAAGGGGTCCCGGCAACCGACAAGCCGGTGGGCGCACACGGCCCCGACACCCCAGGGGAGGAAGAGCAGGGTGCCGTGGTGGGCGGCGGCAGCCGCCGTCAGCCAGAGTCCGGCCCGATACCCGTCACACCGGCGGCCGGCCCGCATAAAATCGGCCAGAAAGGCGAGGCCGGTCAGGGCGCAGGCCAGGCCGAAGAGGGTCGGAAGCTGGCCGAAGGTGTGGGCCGCCAGCGGTACGGCCGGGACGAAGGGCGTCACCAGCCCGGCGTACCAGGCGGCCCGGGGACCGACGAACCGGCGGGCAAAGGCAATAGCGGCAAACGGGAGGGCGATGAGGGTTCCCAGCAGGACGATTGCCCAGGCCGCCTCGACCCCCACGGCAAAGCCGAGCAGGCCGACCAGCTGATGGGCCAGGGGCGGGTAGGACACCACGGGGAAGCCGCCGTACCAGCGGGGCTCCCACAGCGCCCACCAGTCCCGCCGGTAGTGGTCGGCGAAGAACATGTGGGTCCAGGCGTCGTAGGACTGCCGGTACCTGGCCCCAGCCACCAGGGGCCAGGCGGCCGCAACGGCCAGGACAAGTACCAGCCGACGAAGCCTCCGGGTTGGGGTCAGCCCCATTCAGGCACCAAACATTGAACGTCCTGCCTGCCAGCCGTCTGCAGGAGCCTGCCGTAGGCCGCCGCCACCGCCTCCAGGCTAAACGACCCCACCGCCTGCAGATTGTGCCGGCGCTGGGCCTCCCGCAGGTCGGGCCGGCCGAGGACAGCGTCCAGGGCTTCGGCCAGGGCCGGGGAATCGCCGGCCGGAACCCAGTTCACCTGGAGGCCGGCTTCGGCGGCCGCGGCCCGGATGGCCGGCAGCTCGCTGGCTACCACCGGCCGGCCCCAGGCCGCCGCCCGATAAAGAACGCTCGAGGCGCCGAGTGCCGCCTGGTAGGGGAGCACCACCACCGTGCTTCGCCCGAAGGTCTCCCGGACCCCGGCCTCGGGAACCGGGCCGGACCACCGCACGCCGGGGGCGTTCCTGGCCAGCAACCGAAGCGCCGAACCGTACTCCGGGAACCGGGGGTGCCCGGCGCCGGCGATTTCCAGGACCGCCGACGGGTTGGCGGCCCGCAGCCGCTCAAAGGCGGCCAGCAGGGTCGGCAGGCCTTTATAAGGGGCGATGGAGCCGAAAAAGAGGACGCCGGGAGCCGGCGGCTCGGGCAGGGCTTCCGGGGGGTCAAACGTGCCGTGGGGGATGTAGACGACCCGGCCGCCGCCCAGGGCCCGGCGGAGACCCTCAGCCTGTGAACGCAACGGGACGGCGACCACGCCCAGACGCGCCACCCACCGGACGATAAGTCTCAGGACCGCCTGACCGGCCGAAGAAACCCCAAATTCTCCGCCCTGGAAGGCCCCAATGATGCCCGGCTCGTGCAGGGTTATCGTCATCGGCGGGCCCCCCAGAGCCGCGGCCGTAAGCCCCATCAGCCCCGAAAGCAGGGCCGCCGGGGACGGGCCGAACATGCTCAGCCCGAAGTTGACCCAGACCGCATCGGCCCGCGCCCGGCGCAGTGCCCCCAGCAGCCGGAGGCCGAGGGCAGGATGCCCGTAGGGCCAGGACCGGCACTCCTCCACCCCATGGCGGCTGAGAACGGTCGGACCGGCCCGCTCGGTAACAACCACCACCCGCCGGAAGAACCCGAACCGGGCGAGAGCCTGACACAGGTGATACCCATACTGGCCGATCCCCGTAAGCCTGGGCGGAAATGGGGTCACAACGGCCAGGTCCATCCCCGCCTCCGCTTAAGGAAGAGGCGGACTCGGCGCCACACCTGCCGCGGCCCGCCGGCCACCCGAAACTGACCGCACCGGACTCGGGCCTCGTCTAAGCCGGTCTGCAGTCCGAGCTCACCCCCGGCTCCGGCCGGAAACGGCGGCAGCAGGCCGACCAGCCTCCCCCGGTCCACTACGAGCGGCACCGGGTGGTCCAACAGCTCGCCCGCCCGCCGATACCAGAGAACGGCCCGGGCGGAAGCCGGGCCCGGAACCTCAATAAAAACCGGCTTCAGGGCCGGAAGGGTCAGCCGGCCGTCCAGGAAGACCCGGGGCCAGCTCGCCGGGGGGCCCGTCCCGGTCCCGAAATCTTCGGGCCGGAGCCGGTAGACTCGCCCGTCCCAGGCGCCGACCAGGACTTCAATGCCGGCCTCCGACGGGACGACGGCGGGCGGCGCAAACACCGGTCCGCCAGTCCGGAATGAGCCGGCCGCGGAGCCGTCGGTCCGGAGGAGTCGGACGATTCCGTCCCAGCCGCCGGCCAGAATCTCCGGCCTGCCATCCCCATCCAGGTCGGCGACCGCGGGCGTTCCCCAGAAAAAGGAGCCGGCGTCAACCGGAAAACCGGGCAGGGCCGAGCCGTCGGACCCCCAGCCGTAGAGTCGGTCGGCCGCAACCAGCAGCTCGGGCCGGCCGTCCCCGTCCAGGTCGGCGACAACCGGTCCGGCGACCCCGTACGAGCCGAGCTCCCGCGGCCAGCCTGGCAGGGGCGTGCCGTCTGCCCGCCAGACGTAAACCTGGTCCGAGACGGCAATGACCTCGGGCGACCCGTCGCCATTCAGGTCGGCTACGGCCGGCGTCGACCAGACGAAGTGGCCGGTGGGCTGCCGCCAGCCGTCCAGCGGCGACCCGTCGGCCCGCCAGGCGTAAACCTGCCGGTCCCAGGACCCCACGATTACCTCCGGCCGGCCGTCCCGGTCCAGGTCCACAACGACCGGCGAGGCGGCGACAAATCCGCCCGTCACGGCCGGCCAGCCGGCCATGGCCTGGCCGCTAGCCTTCCAGGCGTAGACCCGGCCGTCATCGGAGCCGACAACCACCTCGGGGAGGCCGTCGGCGTCCAGGTCGGCCAGGGCCGGCGACGAGTAGACGTCGCCGCCGGTCGCCTGGGGCCAGCCCGGAAGCAGTCTGCCTCTGGCGTCGAGGCAGTAAACGTGGTCGTCGTCACACCCGACCGCAATCTCGGCGAAGCCGTCCCCGTCGATATCTGCCACGGCCGGCGTCGAAGCGAAGGCATTCCGGCCGTAAAAGGGGAAACCCGGCAGGGGCCGGCCATCCTCCCGCCAGACGTAGAGGCCGTCCGAGGCGACGATAACCTCGGGCCGGCCGTCGCCATCCAGGTCGGCAACCACCGGCCGGGCGCTGATCGGCCCGCCGGTACGGAAGACCGCTACGGCCGATTTCATCGGCGGCGCAGGATAACAAGGGTGTGGTCGCCCCAGTTCCGCCAGGGCCAGCGGCCCCGCAGAAACCGCTCCGGCCCGAGAAGCCGCTTAAACAGGCCGGCGTGCCGCCGGTACACGGCCGACATGTAGGCCGGCGGCAAGAGGAGCGGCAGGGCGAACCGGGCTTCCAGGCGAAACCCCGGCTTAAACGCCCCCGCCACCTCTTCTGCTGATAGCGGCCGGACCGGCACCGTTGCGCGCCCGTCGCCCGCAGGCAGGGTCGTTAAGCCCCAGCCGACCCCCCGGCCCCGCCCGGCCTGGCGGAGACGGCCCCGGCCAAGCAGCCACAGCGTCTCAAAGAGACAGAGACGGTTGATAACCGAGGCGACAAAGGGCGCCCCCGGCGCCAGCAGCCTGCCCAGGGCCGCCCCAAGCCGCCCGAGGTCCGGCTCGCAGTTGAGGGCCCCGAAGCCGGCGTAGCCCCCGTCAAACGGCGGACCAGGTCGCAGGGCGGCCAGCCCTCCGGCCGGCATCGCCAGGAATTCCACCCGCCCGTCTAGGCCAGCGGCCCGCGCCTTCTGGCGGGCCCGCCGGACCATGCCGGGCGAAATGTCCAGGGCAAGAACCCGGTAGCCGGCCCGGGCCAGGGCCAGCGTCTCCTCGCCGGTTCCGCAGCCCAGCTCGAGCACCCAACCGCCGGCCGGCAGCAGCCGCCGCAGCACTTCGAGGCTTTCGGACCGGAGCCAGGCCATCAGCGGGTTCGTGGCGCTGCCGTAAAAGTCGTCGTAGACCGGGGCCGTCCGGTCAAAGGCCCGTGCGACCGCGCCGTAAGTGGGGTCCATCGGTCAGCGTCCCTCGGCCGGGTGGAACCGGACGACCGGCCGGCCCGGCCAGCGGGCGAGAAGCCGGACCACGAGCCTGGTCAGGCGCAGACCAACGCAGACCCGAAGCCGGTGCCAGAGGGCCACCCGCCACCCGGCCTTAATCCGGGCATCCTCCCACTCCTTCCGGAACCACCGGATCACCCACCGGTAAAAGCGGGTGTCGTACTTATCCCGCCGGAAGAGCAGGCGGTTCTGGGCCGTGTAATCCCAGTCGATGTTCCACTCCGAGTCGAACATGAGCCGGTCCCGGACCTGCTCGTAAAAGGGCGTCCCCGGCAGGGGATAGGCGATGGTCGTGCTGAAGATGTCCGGCAAAGTTTCCCGGAGCAGTTTCACCGAGAGCTCCAGGTCCTCGAACTCCTCGCCGGGGTAGCCGACCATCATGAAGAAATAGGTTTCGATCCCCAGGCGCTTGCAGAGGGCCGCGGCCTCGTAAGTCTGCAAAACCTTGATGCCCTTCTTCATCGCGTCGAGCACCTTCTGCGAACCCGACTCGGCCCCGAAATATATCCGGCGGCAGCCCATCTCCTTGAGGGCCAGGAGCATCTCCTCAGTTGCCAGGTTCACCCGGGTCAGGCACTCGAACGGGATCGCCGCATCCCGGGCCAGGACCTCATCCCGCCACTCAAGGACCCACCGGCGGTTGACGCCCGTAATGTCGTCGACAACCCGTAGAAAGTCGGGGTTGTAAGTCTGTTTGATCTGCCGCATCTCCTCCGCCGAGCTGGCCGGCGAGCGCAACCGGTGAGTCCGGCCAAAGACCGCCTTCTGGCACCAGGCGCAGGCGTACGGACAGCCCCGGCTGTTGATGATGGACAGGGACCAGTAGCCGTGGGCCTTTATCCAGGCCCGCCGGTAGGCCTCCATATCCACCAGGTCCCGGGCCGGGAACGGCAGACCATCCAGGTCGGCGATGGGGGGCCGGGGGGCCGTGGGGATAATCCGGCCGTCGGGACCCCGAAGCCGGAGCCCGGCAATCTCCTCCAGCCGTCCGGCCCGGGGCGAATTTCCCAGCAGAAAATCGGCCAGTTCGAGCATCGTCTGTTCCCCCTCGTCGAAGGCGACGATGTCCACCGGAAACTCGCCCCGGCTGTCGCGGTACCTTAAATACCGGTCGGGCAAGCCCGTCGGGTCAGGGCCGCCGAGGATTACGGTTGCGCCGTGGCGGTGGGCGATCTCCGCCAGGATGAGGGCGTGGCGGCGGATGGTTATGAGCGACGTGATGCCGACGACCGGCGGCCGCCGCCGGCGCATGTAGTCTTCGAACTCGGCGTAATCCCGGCGGAATGTGCAGTCAAAGAGCTCCACGTTATAACCCCGCTTCCGCAGGACGGCCGCCAGGTACATTAAGCCCAGGGGGAAATACGGGGTCATCAGCTTCTGCTCGACCGGGTCCTTGGCAATAAAGAGGGGGTGGACGAGGGTGACGTCCGGCCGCAACTTAAAACCCTCCTTCCAGCAGCCCGGCTAGCCGGGCGGCAAAGGCAGTCAGGGTCCGGCGGCCGTGGCCGTCAAAATGGCCCTGACAGTGGTCAGCGTCAAACCGGCGCTCGGGCCCTGGCGGGCCGAATTTTTTAAGCTTCCGGCCCATCTCCCACCGTTCCACCCAGTCTCCCGGCGGGGTCTGGCTCGCTACCTCCAGCAGGGCGCCCAGCCAACGCGGCGGTCGTACTTCGGCGGCCGGGCGGCGGGGCAGGCCGGCGGCGTTCGGCAGGAAGCGGGCCGTCCAGAAATTGGACCTGCGCATTCGCCAGTAGACGTCCAGGCCGTAGAGGGGGACCATCTGGGTGAGCTCGTGGGCCGTAAAGAGGTTCCGGTCGTCGAGGACCAGGGCCCGCTCGGAGAGGAAGTAGTTCGGACAGAGCTTAACCCCCCGGCGGGCGGCCCGGCGGACGACCCCAATGACGAGGGCCCGGCAGACCCAGAGTCGGCCGGGGGCGGTGACAACCAGGTAATCAATGTCGTCGCCGGGTTCGACGTTGTCCAGGGCCAGCGCCCCGGTGACGGCGACCATCCGAACGAACGGCAGGGCGGCGATGAGGCGGGCGTAGCGGACGGCTTCCGGCCAGAGGCGGGTGGCCACTGCCGTGCGGGCCCGGCGAAGCCCAGTCAAGTGCTCCCGGCCCCGGAGAACCCAGAACTCCCCGACCTGCCGCACCTGCCCGGCAAGCCAGCCGCCTGTCCTGAGGGCGTCAGCTACCTGGCCGGGGGAAGCCGGGATGCCGATGAGATAGCGGTGGGCTTCGGCCGGGGTCAGCGGGTAGTCAAAGATATCGGCGTAGGCGAGGGTGCAGAGAATTCCGGCCTCGAGTCCTGAAGGCCGGGCTCCGGACCGCACGACCGACGGGCCGCCCTGCGCGCCGAACACCTTCACCGCCTCTCCAACAAGCTAATACGCCGGAGGCGGCGGCCCGGATTCGCCGGGGGTTTAACCTGTCGGGTGAAGCCAGCGCCGGAGCTTCGGCAGAAAGTCCCAGGCCGCCGGCCAGGCCCGGCGGCAGAGGTCGACCGCCCGGTCGGGGTCCAGGGTATGGATGAGGAGCCCGGAAGCCGCCTGCCAGAGGGTGATCGGGCCGGCTCCGCGCAGGTCCATAACCCGCCAGCGGAGGCCGTAGGTGTGGCTTAGGGCCCGCTCCAGGAGGGCCGCCGCCCGGTCGGGGTCGCCCACCCCCGGTGCCCATTCGACCCCGACCTCCACCCACCGGAAGGGCCGGCCGGCGACAAAGGGACCATAAAGAAAAACGAGTTCGACCTCCGGCCGGGCCCTGAAGAAGCTTGCGAGCATCACGACCAGCCGGTCCCGCTCCGGCTCGGGCAAAGCAAAGACCTTAAAATCCGCTATGCCCACCGGTCCGGGTCAGTTCCGACGAAGCCGGCGATGAGTTTTAAAAACTCGGGCAGGCTCCGACTGGCCAGCTCCACACCGGCGGCCAGCTCGGCGCCGGTGACGTCCGCCGGGCTGTGAACCAGGCGGTCGCGCAGGCGGGCGACCATGGCGAGCTGGTCGGCCAGACCGACCGAGATGACCCCGGCCCGGGCCAGGGCCAGGAAGACGTCGGGGTACGATTCCGGGGGGCGGCCGCCCCGTTCGGCCAGCAGGGTGATGCCCATGTCCGTGGCCCCCTCCACGGCGGCAATCAGCCGGTACCGGGCGGCATCGGCGGCGACCGGATCCCCGAGGTCCAGGGCGCGCAGCCGGGCGATAGAATCCCGGACAAGCCCGGCTCCCGCCGCGAGCCGGGCGATGAGTTCGCCGGACTCCCGGTCCACCGGCCCGCCGCTCACAGGATGGCGTAGGCGTTGGCGGGCGACCCAACGCCCCGGGGGATGTAGAGGGGGGCCGAAACCAGCAGAAAGTAATACCGTCCCAGTTCCCGGCACGCGGCCGAAAGCTCCTCAAGGTCCCAGAGCTCGCCCAGGGGCATACCCAGGAGGGCGATGAGCCGCTGGTGAAGGAATCCTTCTTCCCGCCGGACCGGCAAAGCCTCGACCGCCGGGTTGTCGGCGGCCACGGCCGCGACCCGGTGGTCCCAGAGCCAGGCGGCCGTGGGCTGGCCCGGGTCAAGGCCGACGGTTTCCAGGGTCCCCCCATCCAGCCCGCCGGCCAGGCTCTTGCGCCCGGCTTCGTCCAGGCCCAGGTACCACCGGACCCATCCGGTCCGGATAACCAGAATGTCCCCGGGTTCGATTTCAACCTTTTCCCAGGCCAGGACCCTTTCCAGGTCGTGGGGCCGGAGCACGGTCCGCCGGTCGGGTGGGAGGGGACGCCCCAGGGCCTCGAAGCAGGCCGCCGCGTCCACCAGCACGCCCCGGCCAACGATTCCCCGGCGGGCGATGGCATCAATGCCGAGCTCACCCCGGTCCAGGTCCGCATCTTCCCGTCCGCCGTAGAAGCCGAACTGCCGGTAGCGGATGTGCTGGAGGCTGTCCCACTGGCTTGAAGCCTGGGGGTAGAACCCGTCGAGCCAGTCGTCCCGGGCCAGGCGCCCGGTGGAGACGTAATGCTGGTAGACCCGCCGGGTGCTCACCAGGCTCGGGTTGGGCAGGTCGAGGGGGAGGGAGAGGTTAATCACCCGGCCCTCGGTTACGGTCCGGATGGCCCGGAGGACCTGGCTGGGGGTTATAAAATTGAGGGTTCCGAGCTGGTCAGCCCGGCCGAAAACGTCCCAGCTGTGCCGCTCCCCCGTGGGAAGCTGCGGCAGGTCGTCGAATTTAGGCAGGGTGCTGGCTTCGACCATCGGGTCCTCCTTCCCTTCAACTCTTGCATCCGAGTATACAATCGGCACAGGCGAGTCCGTTTTCTGGAGGAGGTTTCTGTGGGCACCGAAAATCCGAACTTTTACGATGCTGACCCAAACCTGGCCCTGGTGCTGAGCGTCTGGGCCGGGCCGGACGACCTGGCGCGGGCCGAGCCCCACCTGCGGGAGCTGGGAGCCCTGGCCGGCGGCGAGCTCGACCGGCTTGCCGCCACCGCCAACCAGCATCCGCCCGTCCTCAGGGCCTTCGACCGTGACGGCAACCGGATTGACGAGGTGGTCTACCACCCGGCCTACCGGGAGCTGGAGCGGTTCGCCTTTGAAAAGTTCGGCCTGGCCGCGATGTCCCACCGGCCCGGAGTGCTTGGCTGGCCCCGGCCGGTTCCCCACGTCATCAAGTACGCCTTTAAATATCTGTTCACTCAGGCCGAATTCGGCCTGGTCTGCCCGGTATCCCTCACCGACTCGACGGCCCGGATAATCAGGCTCTTCGGCAGTCCAGACCAGCAGGCCCGCTACCTGCCCCGACTGACCGCAACTTCTTTGGGCCAGCTCTGGCAGGGCGCCCAGTTTATTACTGAGAAGCAGGCCGGCTCCGACGTCGGCGCCATCGGAACGGTCGCCCGCCGGCAGGCCGGCGGCTGGCGGCTCTACGGCCACAAGTGGTTTTGCAGCAACGTTTCGGCCGAGGTCATCATCACCCTCGCCCGGCCCGAAGGCGCCGGCCCGGGCACCCGGGGCCTCGGGATGTTCCTGGTGCCGAAGTGGCTGCCGGACGGGACCCGGAACTCTTACCGCATTGAGCGGCTCAAAGATAAACTCGGCAGCCGCAGTATGGCCACCGGGGAGGTGACCTTTGATGGGGCGGTTGCCGAGCCGGTGGGAGACCTGGGGCAGGGCTTTAAGCAGATGGCCGAGATGATCAACGTCTCCCGGCTTTCCAACGCCCTCCGGTCGGCCGGGCTTATGCGGCGGGCGTTCTTCGAGGCTTTGAGTTACAGCCGGAGGCGGACCGCCTTCGGCCGCCCCCTGGCCGACCTGCCCCTGGTGCGGCGGAACCTGTTCGACCTCCTGCTCGACGTCGAAGGGTGTACTGCCCTGGTGTTTTACGGGGCCTGGTTCCTCGACCGGGCCGATGCCGGTGACGCCGGCGCCACCCGGCTTCGGCGGATCGTTACACCCCTGGCAAAGTTCTACGTGACCAAGCGGGCCCGGTGGGTTGTCGGCGAGGCCCTCGAACTGCTCGGGGGCAACGGCTACATCGAGGATTGGCCCCTGGCCCGCCTGCTCCGGGACGCCTACCTCGGCTCCATCTGGGAGGGCACGACGAATATCGTCGCCCTGGACGTGCTGCGGGCGGCCCTCCGGGAGGGGGCCGGGGAGGCCCTCCTCGAGGACCTGACCGAACGGCTTTCCCGGCTCCAGGCCGAACCGGTTCGGCGGGCGGCGGAATCCGTCCGGGCCGGCCTTGACCGGGTTCGGTCCGAACTTGTCCGGCTCCCCGACCTGGACCCCGAAGACCGTGAGGCCGGGGCGGTCGATTTTGCCGGGCGGCTTGCCCGGCTGACGATCGCCGCCCTGCTCTTGTATGAGGCCGACCGGCTGGCCGCCACCGGCGATTACCGCAAGCTTGTGGTGGCCGCGGCCTACATCCGGACCCGGCTTTTGGGCCAGCCGCCGGAGACCGACGCCCCCACGGCCGCGGCAGTTATCAACTGGGAGCGGCTGGGAGCCGGCGGCAGTCCGTTGACCGGCGCAATTTTCCCGGTCTAAAATAAGCTGACCTGAAATCTTGGGTCACCGGAGGCGAGGATGGCAGGCAGTTTTCGGATCCGACCAATTTCCAGGCGCGAATTCCTGGCAGGCGGGGCGGCTGCGGCCCTCGGTCTCGGGCTCTGGTCCTGTGCGCCGGCAGCGCCTTCGCAGCCGGCGGCGCCCCAGCAGCCGGCGGGCCAGCCGAATTACGGCGGGACGCTGGTCTTCGTCCTGGAAGACGACGTCATTGACTTTGACCCGATGCGGTCCCGGGCCTTCGTGGACCGCAACGTCCACTACCAGATTTATGACTCCCTGGTAAGGATTGACCCCAAGGGCAATATCATCCCCTGGCTGGCCGAGCGCTGGGAGATATCCCCGGACGGCAAAACGGTTACGTTCTACCTGCGTCAGGATGTCAAGTTCCACGACGGGACGACCTTTGACGCCTCGGTGGTTAAGTGGAACATCGAACGGTACAAGAACACGGAGGGTTCGGCCCGGTCGGGTGAGCTTGCGCCGGTCGACAGCGTTGAGGTCGTCAACACCTATACGGTTCGGTTTAACTTAAAGACCCCGTTTTCGCCCCTGCTGGCCCAGCTGGTTGACCGGGCGGGGATGATGGTTTCACCGAAGGCGGTGGAGGCGGCCGGGGCCGATTTTACCCGGAAGGCCTTCAAGGCCGGGACCGGGCCGTTTATTCTGACCGAGGCCGTAAAGGACGACCACATCACCTTGGAGCGCAACCCCGAATGGTGGGGCAAGGACCAGCTGGGCAACCGGCTCCCCTATGTTGACAAGATAATAGTCCGGCCCATTCGGAATGGTGACGTTCGGCTGGCGAACCTGCGGACCGGTGAGGCCCACGTTGCCAACAACATTCCGGCGAAGGATGTCGCCTCGGTCAAATCCGACCCGACCCTCTCATACCAGCAGGTGCCCGGATACGAGTACCTGGAGCTTCGGCCGAACAGCCGGCCGGGCTTTATCTTCAACGAGCGCCGGTATATCAAGGCGGTCTCCATGGCCATTGACCGCCGGGAGATCCTGGACAAGGTCTTTTTCGGGATCGGGGCTGTTGCCTACGGGGCGATTGCGCCGCCGCATTTTGCCTATGACCCGAACTTCAAGCCCTTTGAGCGGCCGGACCCCGAGGGAGCAAAACGGCTGGTGGCCGAGGTCGGCAGGGGCCAGCTCCAGTTCGAGTTTCTGGTGCCGTCGGGCGACCCGCAGACCCTGCAGCTGGCCCAGCTTATCCAGGCCCAGCTTGCCAGGGCCGACATCAAGGCCGAGATTGTGCAGGTCGAATTTGCGCAGATCCTTCAGCTCGAAGACCAGGGCCAGCACAAAGGCCTGGTTCTGGGGCGGTGGAGCGGCCGGATCGACCCCGATGCAAACATTTACGACCGGGTCTACACCGGCCAGCGCAACAACACCACCGGCTATTCGAACCCCGAGGTTGACCGGCTCCTTGACGAGCAGCGAAGGACCTACGACCAGAACCGCCGCCGGGAGCTTCTGCGCCGGGCCGAGCAGATTTACGCGGTGGACGACCCGGCGCGGGTCTGGTACCGGTTTTCGGCGGCAATGCTGGTCACGAACCGGCGGGTCCGGGGTCTGGAGGTTTATCCAGACCAGATCATCCGTTTCCAGTACGCCTGGCTGGAGAAATAGGCTGGCGGGTGCGTCGCCACCCGCGCCGGGCTTGGGGCCGTCGAGGGCCGGGACCCGCCCGGGTCTTGGGGTTTGCCCTGACCCTCCTTCCGCCGGTTCCCCCGGCGTGGCGCTTGCGTCAGGCGTAACTGGGTGCTATAATAGGCTTAGTCTAGTTTTAAAAACTGGATGCCGGCCTTAAGGGGCCGGGAACTGCTCTGGGTCGAACTTAGGCCTGCCAAGGGTACCTATGTCGCCTTGGGCAGGCCTAAATCTGTTCTAAGGAGGTAGAAAAGCGATGCTTAAAGTTACGGAAAGGGCGAAAGAGGAGCTGGCCTACGCCCGGGGAGCCTACGCCCTGGCCCCGGAGCAGGCCTTCAGGATCGTGGCCGGTCCCAATAACGAGCTCGGGTTTGAGGTCGACGTCCAGCGGCCTGGCGACCAGGTTGTTGAGCACGACGGCACTATCGTCCTGCTCCTCGACCCGATCCTCGCCGAGGGCCTCGAGGGCCGAACCCTCGACGCCGAGGAGACCGACGAGGGCGTAACCTTTACCCTGGCCTGAGCGGTTCAGGGGTATCTCAAACACCAAGGAGCTTTTAACATGTTGGGTAAGATTCGACGGATTATGGACCGGGGCTACGGCTTCATCCGCGGCGACGACGGGAAGGATTATTTCTTCCACCGGTCCAGCGTGGAAGGAACCACCTTCGAGGCCCTGAGCGAGGGCCAGTCGGTGGAGTTTGATGTCGAGCCCGACCGGCGAGGTCGGGGTCCCCGGGCGACCCGGGTTCGCACCGGCTAAACAATCCGAACCGTACACCCTCTGACCACAACCGAATAGTGACGGGCACCAGCAACGGTGCCCGGCGGCTGGCTGACCCGTGTAGGGTCAGCCAGCCGCTTTTAACGGCCTAAAACCGGCCGGGCCCCCGCCCCGACGATTCGGGCCATCACGAGGGCCAGGGCTGTGAGCCAGCGACCCAACGGGGCCAATCCCTTACCGTTCTCCGGCCGGAGGACCTGAACGGGGTCCGAAGGGCTCCGGCCGGAACGGCCCGTCCCGCGCTTCGAGAAAGCCCCTGAGCCCACCCGTTTGAAGTGCCTCCAGCAGGGCCGCCCGGAAGGCGTCGTGGGAGGCGTGGACCAGGGTGGATAGGGCGGCGTTCATGAGCATCCCGGCTCCCAGGCCCGAGGCCAGCAGGCCGAAAAAGGTGATGGCCCGGTTAAACCGGACCGATGCCGGCGGCACCCGGGCAATCCGCTCGGCCAGCTCCCGGGCCCGGGGCATGAGGGCATCCGGGGGCACAACCTCGTTAACCAGACCCAGCCGGTAGGCTTCCCGGGCATCGAAGTGGTCACCGGTGAGGGCGTAGCGCTGGGCCGCCTTCCAGCCGGCTAAGGCCGCAACCAGGAACGTCGTGTTGGCCGTGTGCCGCACCTCAGGCTGGCCGAAGACGGCATTTTCGGCCGCAATGGTGATGTCGCAGGCCAGGGCGTACCAGAGACCCCCGCCGAGCACCCACCCGTGGACGGCCGCAATGACCGGCTTGGAAAGATACCAGATGTGGAGCAGGTTCTGCTGGTGCCGGAGGTCGTTCTGCCACCACCGCCGGATGAACTCCGCCGGTTCAAGGCCGGTGGGATCGAGGGTCGGAGCCTCCGGCCGGTCTTTCGGTCCCATATCGTAGCCGGAGGAGAAAGCCCGGCCTGCTCCGGTCAGGATAATAGCCCGGACGGCCCCGTCGGCGTCGGCCTCATCAAGGGCCTGGTGAAGCTCGGCTTCAAGCTCCGGCGAGATTGCGTTCAGCACTTCCGGCCGGTTCAGGGTGACGGTTGCAATGGGCCCATCCTTCGCATAGAGAACGTATCTATACCCCACGGCATTCCCTCCCGAATGGGCAGACTTTACGGGGTTGCGGCCCCGGGCGCTTTCGCCCCCGCCCGCCGGCTCACCAGGAGCACCCGGAGGACCGGCGGAGCCAGCAGGGTCGTGAGCACGCTCATGACCACGACGACGCTGAACATGGCGTCCGAGACGGCCTCCAGGCTGCGGCCCACACTGGCAATGATGAGGCCCACCTCGCCCCTGGGGGCCATGCCCACCCCGATTATGGCCACGGACCGCCAGCCCAGGCCGATTACCGGCAGGCCGCAGCCCACCACCTTCCCCAGGATGGCCAGGACGGTTATAACCAGGGCGAGGCCGATAATCGACCCGTCCAGAAACACCCGCCAGTCCACGTGGCTGCCGGTAATCACAAAGAAAAACGGGGCCAGAAACTGGTAAATGGGCCGGGTCTCCTCGTGGAGCTTGTGCTGCTGGCGGCTCTCGGCGAAGACCATACCGGCCAGAAAGGCCCCAACGATAGCGGCCAGCCCGATCCGGCTTGCCAGGGCAGCGAGACCCAGCATGGTAATCAGGGCGACAGCAAGGGGCGCGTTCTCGACCCGGAGACGGTCCAGGTGGAGGTCCAGCCGCCGGATTGCCCCCACCCCGATAAGAACCACCAGAACCGTGAAGCCGACGGCCTGGACCACGATGAGACCGATTTCGGTCACACTTATCTGGCCGGTGGCCGCCAGACCAACCACGATGGCCAGAACCATCAGGCCCAGGATATCGTCGATAACGGCGGCCCCAAGGATGATGCGAGCCTCCCGGGTGGCCGTGGCGTGGAGGTCCCGGAGCACCCGGGCGGTGATCCCGACACTGGTGGCCACCATCGCCGCCCCTATAAAGAGGCTCTCGGCCCGGGGGTGTCCGAGGAACTCAATCAACCCGAAACCGAGGGCGAAGGGTGCCAGGACGCCGGCCGTGGCGACCAGCAGGGCCCGACCGCCCACCCGGACGGCCTGGTCGAGCCGGGTTTCCAGCCCGACCGTGAAGAGGAGAACGACAACCCCGAGCTCGGATATAAGGCCGTAGACCAGGTCGAGGGCTTCCTGGGCGGCGTTCGGGTCCCCATGGAAAACCTCGATCAGACTTCGATTCGGGGTGCCGATAAGGCCGAGACCGTACGGGCCGATGACCGCCCCGGCGAGGAGCTCGCCAATAACGGCCGGCTGGCCGGCGCGCTCGAAAAGTTCGCCGGCCAGCCGGGCGACGGCATAGATTACAAAGAGGTCCAGAAGGATTCCCCCCGCCTCGTGCATAGGGCTCCCCCGCAGGAAGTACCGGCACTAGGACTTTAAAATGGGCCCGCCCGGGCCGACCCGGGATGACGCTTTCGGACCCAGCCTTAGAACCGCCCGTCCCGGTAGGCTTTCACCCGTTCGTTGAAGTAGATTTCGCCGCCGCGGATTTTGATAGTAAAACTGCAGTCGGGATTCGTGCAGACCCACGCCTTGAAGTGGACCGGGGCTCCCTGCCCCCCGTAATCAGAAAGGGGCACCAGGTCACCGTCGTTGCAGACAAGGCATCTGGGCAGGGCATACAGCATGCCATCCGACCTCCCAACCGGTACTGGACTCATCATACGCTGGACGGCAGGGCTGTGTCAAACCGCGCCGACCAGGCGACCGGCCCGAATTGACACCGGCTTGGCGGCTGTGCTAAAAAGAAGATGGCTGGCCCCGTGGTGTAGCCAGGTCTAACACGCCACCCTGTCAAGGTGGAGATCGGGGGTTCAAATCCCCTCGGGGTCGCCGGGCCGGGGAAACTCCCCGGCCCTTCGCTTTCTGGACCGCCGACCAGGCAGAAGACACCCCGCCGGATGATATAATCTGCCAGTAGCGCACTCTTCGGGAAGGAGTTAGCCAGCAGTGACGCGCCTGGCCTTCTTTAAGAAGCAGGTTGTCCCCCTGGATGAGGCCAAAGTAAGCATCATGACCCACGCCTTCAACTACGGCACCGGCGTTTTCGAGGGGATAAGGGGGAACTGGAACCCCGACGAAAACAAAATCTTCATCTTCCGCATGCCCGAACACTACGAGCGGTTTAAGGCCAGCTGCCGGATCCTCCGCATCAACATCCCCTACTCGGTCGAGGACCTCTGCGAAATCACCAAGGAGCTCGTCGCCCGCAACGGGTTCCGGGAGGACATCTACATCCGGCCCATCGCCTACAAGGCCAGCCAAGCCATCGGGGTCAAGCTTCACGGCCTCGAAGACGACCTGGCCATTTTCGTCACACCCCTCGGACCCTACCTGGAGGGCGACAGCGGCATCCGCGCCTGCACCTCATCCTGGCGCCGCATCGACGACACCATGATCCCGGCCCGGGCTAAAGTCACAGGCATTTATGTCAACTCGGCCCTGGCCAAGACCGAGGCCAATGAAAACGGCTTCGATGAGGCGATTCTGCTCACCTCGGACGGCCACGTCTCGGAGGGGTCTGGCGAGAACATCTTTCTGGTGATGAAGGGCAAGCTAATTACGCCGGCCGTAACCGACAACATCCTGGTCGGCATCACCCGGGACACGGTCATCCGGCTTGCGGCTGAGGAGCTCGGGATCGAGACCATCGAGCGGTCCGTTGACCGCAGTGAGCTTTACATTGCCGACGAGGTCTTCATGACCGGCACCGCCGCCCACGTCACCCCCGTTGTGGAAATCGACCGCAGGCCCGTCGGCGACGGCCGGGTCGGCCCCATCACCCGCCGGCTCATGGACCTCTATTTCGCCGTAATCCGTGGTCAGAATCCGAAGTATCTTAGCTGGTGCACGCCCGTCGCACCAACCCTCGCCTCCGTCTGAAACCGTTATCCGGCCGCCGACCAGGCTCGGGGTTATCACCGGCCTGGCCCTTACGGGCCTCGCCCTCGGCGCGGCGGTCGTGCTGGTCCTGACGGCCCTGACCGAGCCGGTGGGCATCTGGTCACCCCTCTACGGGGCAACTGCCCTGGTCCTGGTGCTCGTCGGGGCGTATCTGGCGTACTGGACCCTCGTCTGCGCCAGCCTCAGCTACCGGCTGGACCGTAATCGCCTCGAGCTTACCTGGCTCGGCGGGCGTATCCGGCTACCCACCTACCGGCTGCGCCCGGCCGACCACCCCGGCGGCTTCCCCGAGTTCCGGCAGCTCCAGGGGATAGCCTGGCCCGGATTCTGGTTCGGCCGGGACCGGGATCCCGACGGCCCCCTTTACATCGCGGCGGCTCACCACCCGGGTCAGCTGGTCTACCTGACGACCGGCAGCCTGGTCTACGTGCTGGGTGTCCCCGACCGGGCCGCCTTCGAGCAGCAGCTTGAAACCCTCAAGCTTGCCGGGCCGCTGGTGCCCACGGCCGAAGGCGCCGTCCGCGAGGGTCCGGTCGGGCGCGCAATATTCGACGATATGGCCGCCCTGGTCCCTGTGGCCGTGGGCGTCGGCCTGAGCCTGGGCCTCTTCATGTACCTGGTCCTTCTTTATCCCCGCCTCCCGGAGATCATTCCCCTGCACTTCAACGCCTTCGGGCAGCCCGACTTCATCGGCTACCGGTCAGACATCTTCCGGCTCCCCGGTTTCGGCCTGTTCCTGCTTTTGCTCAACACCGTCCTCGGGGCGGTTCTTTACCGCCTGGACCGGTTCGCCGCCCTCATCCTGCTCTGGACAATTCCGGCGGTCCAGGCGATGTTCTGGTTCGCCGTATTCCGCCTGGTAAGCATATACTGCTGTTAAGGCCGGGTCGGGGTGCAACCATTAATCGGCTCAGGCTCCCGGGCGGGGTGCTGGTCGAGGCCTTCCGGAGGTTCCAGGCCCACTCCGGAACGTACCTTGCCGCTGCCATCGCCTACTACGCCCTGCTTTCCGTGTTCCCCTTTCTCCTCGGCGCGACCGCCCTGCTGAGTCTGGTCCTGGACGCCCAACAGGTCCGGTCGGCTGTAGTTGACCGGGCGACTTATTACCTTCCGGGATCAGCGGAGCTGGTCGCCTCGGTCCTGGACGAGGCGAGCCGGGCCCGGGGCCAGGCCGGCCTTCTCTCGGTCATTTTCCTCCTCTGGTCGGCAACGGGGGTTGTTGGGGCCGCCGGCTGGGCGATCAACCGGGCCCTGGATGCGCCCCCGGCCCGACCCTTTCTCCGTCAGAAGCTCGTGGAGCTGGGGATGGTGGCCGGGGCCGGGGTTTTCCTGTGGGCCTCGACCCTCCTTCTGGGTAGCATCCGACTTCTCGGCCGGCTTGTACCCCTGGCAATGCCCCCGGCCGTGGACCCTGGCCTTTACATCCTGGGAGCCGGTCTCTCGGCTGTCCTTTCATTCGGGATGTTCGCCGTCGCTTACCGGCTCCTCGCCGCGGTGAAGCTCGGCTGGCGAGACCTGTGGCCTGGGGCAGTGGTGGCCGCGCTGGGGGTTGAAGTGGGCAAACACCTCTTTGTCCTTTACGTCGACCGGTTTGCCGGCTACAGCCTCGTCTACGGGTCCCTCGGGGCAGTGCTGGTCTTCCTGGTCTGGGCCTACGTTGCGGCGGTGCTCCTCACCTTCGGGGCTGAACTCATCGCGGTCCGGCGCGACGCCGGGAATAAGTCAGGCGGCTGACCCCGTCGGGATTCAGGCCCGGTCCGGCGGGTCCAGCCGCCGCAGGCGCTCGAAAAGCTCCCGCTGTTCGGCCGAGAGGTTCTGGGGAAGCACCACCCGCAGGCGGGCGTAGAGGCTCCCCCGGCGTCCGGGTTCCCGGGCGTCGGGCAGGCCGAGGCCGGGCAGGCAGAAAACCCGGCCGTTCTGGGTCTCGGGCGGGATTACCAGCTTAACCCCGCCGTCCAGCGTCGGCACCTCCACCTGACCCCCCAGCACCGCCGTTGTCAGCGGCACCGCAACCTCGACGAAGAGGTCCTGCCCGTGGTGTTCGAAAACCGGGTGGGGCCGGATGTTTACTTTCACGTAGAGGTCGCCGGGAGGCCCGCCGCCCCGGCCCGCACCGCCCGCCCCCTGGACCCGAACCCGGGCTCCGTCGGCCACGCCGGCCGGGATGCCGACTTCCACCCGGCGCTTCCGCCGGACCGTACCCTCGCCTCCACAGCTGTGGCACGGCCGGTTTAAGTAAACCCCGCTGCCGCGGCAGGCCGGACAGGTCTGGGGCGACTCGAACTCAACCGGCCGGACCGTACCCCGGTAAACCTCTTCGAGGGTCAGCTCCACCTCGGCCTGGACATCCTGGCCCCGCTCCCGGGCGGCGGCCCGAAACCCCGTCCGGCTCCGGGACATCCCGCCCAGGAGCCCGCCGAAAAACCGGCGCCGCGCCCTGACCCAGCCGTCCACAGGCTCGGTCGGGATCACGCCGCGCCGGGCCTGGTCGTATTCCCGGCGCCGCTGGGGGTCGGCCAGCACCTCGTAGGCTTCGTTTATCTCCCTGAACCTGGCCTCGGCTTCCGGACTGTCCGGGTTAAGGTCGGGGTGGAAGCGGCGGGCCAGCCGCCGGAAGGCCTGCCGGATCTCGGCCTCGGATGCCCGCGGGTCAACCCCGAGTGTGGCGTAGTAATCCTTGACCGGACCCATCCCAACCCATTGTACCGGCAGACAGGGTCAGGGTCAAAGGGCCCCGACTCGTCAGGCCGCCTCGGGTGCCGCCGAGGGCCCCCCAACCGCCCGGTCAGCGATGATGGCCTGCGGCTCGGTGAAGAGCACCCCGTCGTGGAAGTAGTGGACCAGCAGGACCGACAGGATGCCGATGTAGGTGTAGGCCTCGTCGGCCCCCGGCAAACACTGCCCGGCCGGACAGTGCAGGCCGGGCCAGAGCCACCTGGCGGCCACGATGAGCAGGCCCGACACGGGGAGCATGGCCAGGCAGAAGAGGTAAAAGCGGACCCACCCGGTCGAACCCGCCGAGACCGGGCCGAAGGGGCTCGCCGGCCGCCCCGTAGACTCCTCCCGCAGGCGGTTTGCCAGCCAGGTCAGCGCCAGGTACTGGAACGAATGCCAGACGTTTATCCCCTGGAAGGCCGTGTCCAGGTTGGGCAGGGCTGGGGCGAAGAACATGATGATGGTCGTTGCCAGCAAGAGGAGGGTCTTGGGCACGTTAAGGACCCCTTCCCGGTACTCCCGGGTCGTGCGGGCAATAAAGGCTGTAAAGAAGGCGGCGAAAACCGCCCCGGCCAGGTAGGCTAGCCAGTACTGCCCGTAAAGGACATCATTCACCTTGAGGTTCACCGGGCCGATCCAGAACTGGCCGTTGACCATCTTCGCCAGGGCCAGCGGGTAAAGGCTGGTGAAGACGAGGCCGTAGTCCACCAGCCGTTCCCTCAGGGTCACCGCCCCCCGGGCCTTGAGGGTGTAGGCATCGGCCAGCCAGACGATCTGCTGGAGGGCGTGGACGCTGGCCAGGCCGAAGAAGAGGGTGAGAAGCCAGACGTAGCTCTCGTAACTGCTCGTCGCCAGCACGATAACCATCAGCGGAATAAGCAGGGAAGAAAGCAAGAAGGCCGGCCGCTTCTGGCGGAAGTCGGGGTCAAGGACGGTGCGCGTAAAGGTCGCGTACATGTGGGGTCCGCCCACCAGAACGGCCACCAGGAGGTTAACAATGACCCGCGCCTGGTAGGCGGCAGTCCCGGGCTCGTCCGCCCGGGCGAAGGGGTCGCCCCCGAGCAGAACGAAAACCAGATATGGGCTGACAAAGAGGACGCAGCTAAAAATAAGATAGGTGAGGTCCCAGTTCCGGCTGACCAACCAGGGCTGAGTAAACGGCTGAGAGGGACGCCCGGTTACCGTCATTTCCCACCGTACCTCCTCTTACGTCGAAGTCGAGTCCGGCGTCGATAACCAGCCCACAGGCTAACCGGTCATCACCGTCATTATACCCGGCCCCAATCTTCCAGGCAACCGCCCGGACCAGGGCTTTACCCCCAAGCACCGGAGGGCTCCCTACGGCCGGGCGGACGGCGCTGAGGCGGCCCGGCGTCTGGCCAGCCGGCCGATTGTCGCCCGGCATTAAAAATCAGCCGGGCCAGCGCAACTGCTGGCCCGGCTGGTCGGTTGTATCCTGACCGGTCTAGCGGGCCACGTCCACGGCCCGGGTCTCCCGGATGACGGTGACCTTGATCTGGCCGGGGTACTCCAGGCTCTCTTCCAGCCGTCGGGCGATGTCCCGGGCAAGGCGCATGGTTGTCAGGTCGTCGACCTGGTCGGGTTTGACGATGATCCGTACCTCCCGGCCGGCCTGGATGGCGTAGGCCTTCTCGACTCCCTCGAAGGATGTGGCGATCTTCTCGAGGGCTTCGATTCGCCGGATGTAGTGCTCGAGGGACTCCCGCCGGGCACCCGGCCGGCTCCCGGAAATGGCGTCGGCAACGGCCACAATCACCGCCTCCACCGTGGCCGGCTCCTCATCCCCGTGGTGGGAGGCGATGCAGTTCACCACCTTCGGGGAGACCCCGTGCTTGCGGCAGAACTCGGCCCCGGCCAGGGCATGGGGACCCTCAAAATCCTGGTCGAGGGCCTTGCCGATGTCGTGGAGCAGGGCGCCCTTCTTGGCCAGGTCAATATCGGCCCCGATCTCGCTGGCGATGAGACCGGCCAGCTTGGCGCACTCGATGCTGTGGTAGTAAACGTTCTGGCCGTAGCTGTAGCGGTACTTAAGCCGCCCCAGGGTCCGCAGAACCTCCGGCGGAAGTCCCGTCACCCCAACCTCGGCCGCGGCCTGCTGCCCGTCTTCCAGCAGGCTCGCCTCAACCTCCTGCCGGGCCTTGGCCACCACCTCCTCGATCCGGGCCGGATGAATCCGGCCGTCGTTGATGAGCCGGGTCAGAGCAATCCGGGCAACCTCCCGGCGGATGGGGTCAAAGCCGGAGAGGGTGACGCAGTCCGGGGTCTCGTCGATGACGATGTCCACCCCCGTGGCCTGCTCCAGGGCCCGGATGTTGCGCCCTTCCCGCCCGATGATCCGGCCCTTCATCTCCTCGTTGGGGAGGGGCACCACCGAAACCGTAAGTTCCGAGGTAACCTCGGCCGCAAGCCGCTGCATGGCCGTAGCCAGAATGTTGCGGGCCCGCCGTTCGCCCTCCTCCCGGGCTTCCTGCTCGATCTGGCGGACCAGCCGGGCTGCGTCCTCCCGGACCTCGGCCTCAATCGACTGCAGGAGAAGCTGCCGGGCCTCCTCCCGGTTCAGGCCGGCGACCCGCTCGAGCTCCTTCTGCTGACGGGCCACGAGCTGTTCAGCTTGCGCCCGCAGGGACTCCACCTCCCGCTCCCGCTGGGCCAGGGCCCGCTCCCGGCGCTCGAGGGCCTCGGACCGGCGCTCAAGGCTCTCTTCCTTCTGGGCAAGCCGCCGTTCCTGCCGCTGGAGCTCAGCCCGCCGCTCCCGAAGCTCGGCCTCCACCTGGTTGCGGATGCGGATCGATTCGTCCTTAGCTTCGAGTAAGATCTCCTTCTGTTTCGCCCTGGCTTCGGCAATCAGCCGATTTGCCGCCTGCTCTGCAGCTTGAACCCTCCGACCGGTTATAATTTGACGGCCGAAAAATCCGGCCGCTCCACCAGCCAGCAGTGCCAGGGCGAGGAGGAAGAGCCATAGCAACGTGTCCATCCTTTTCCACCTCGCCTCGTGGTTTGGAATTTATCGGTCCGTAGAAATGGGGCTTAACCCTTGAACCCCAATCTGCACGGACCCTATTCTAAAGTATACACCGTCGATGCAGGTGGTCATTCCGAGCAGCCGTCAGTTCCGCCGGCTCCTGCCAAGGCTGGCCGAAATCTATGAGCTCGCCTACCGGGATATGCCTGAGTACGCCGAGGCCCGTCCGGGGGAGGTGGAGGGCTACCTGAACTGGCTTTACCGGGGCGACCCGAGGGGCTTCTTTGTCGTCTTTGAAGACGGCCGCCCGGTGGCCTTCGCCGCGGTTCACGGCGAATGGTACGACTGGCGGGGCGACCTGATGGCCGAGCTCCACGAGCTGGTGGTTCACCCCGACTACCAGGGCCGGGGCATCGGCCGAAAACTCCTTGAGCTGGCCGAAGACTACGCCCGCCGGGCCGGGCGGGACAAGCTCGACCTGTGGGTCGGCGAACACAACGACCGGGCGATCAGGCTCTACGAGAAGTTCGGGTTTAAGCGGGTCGGCCAGTGGCGGATCTGGGTCCGGATGGTTAAGGACCTGACCAGTCCTCAAGTAGCCGAATCAAAATCCGACTGAGGGCTTCCAGGTCGGCCAGGCTCACCCACTCCTCGGCCGAGTGGGCGTAGACGAGGTCGCCGGCCCCAAAAATGACCGCGGGTATCCCCCGGCCGTTGAGGTTTTCGGCATCCGTCCAGGCCCGGTAGCCGGTCAGGACCGGGGTCCGGCCCAGCACGTGGGTTGCCGCCCCCAAAAGCTTTTTAACCACCGGCTGTTCGGGGTCCAGCTCGAAGGGGTCGCTCTGGTCAAGGACCCTGAACCCGAACCCCCGACTCTCGGCCCAGGCGGAAAGTTCGGCGACGGCGTCGGCCGCGGTCCGGGGCGGAAGAACGCCGATGTCAACTTCCAGCCGGCACTCCCAGGCGACGACCATCGGCCCGGCCCCACCCTCGATCCGCCCAGGGTTCAGCCAGGTTCCGGGTATCAGCGGGTGGGTTGCGGCGGCCAGGGGCAGGCGGGTCAGCTCATCGAACGCCGCAAAGGCGGCCACGATGGCATTTTCGAGCCGGTCCGGAAATACGCCGTGGCCTGAGCGGCCCCGAACCGTCAGCTCAATTTCCAGGTAGCCCGCCTGGGCAACGGCCACCTCGAAGCGGGTCGGCTCCAGCACCACCGCGGCCGAAGCCTTGACCGGCGCCCGCTCTGAGCCGAAGGCGTCGTTCTCCTCGTCGGCGGTGATGAGGACCTGGCAGGGCGCCCGGGTCCGGCTGACCGCATAAAGAAGGGCCGCAACCTGCCCCTTGGCGTCAACGGCGCCCCGGCCGATGAGCCGGTCGCCGTCGGTACGCAGGCGGTAAGGCTCCGGGTGCTCCAGGGCCGGCACCGTATCAACGTGGGAGCAGAGCAACAGGTCCCCGCCACCCCGGACCCCGTAAACGGCCGGCTTGCCGGGGGAAATTTCGTGCAAGGAGACGTCAAACCCGAGGTCGGCCAGCAGGTCGGCAACCCAGAGCTGAAGGCCGTAAGCTTCCCGGTCGGTCGGGCAGGCCACCAGCTTCCGGAGCAGCCGGACCAGGTCCACCCCGCCTTTCCCGCGGCTAACCCGTCTCGGATTCTTCGGGCCGGTTCGCCAGCTCCCGGTCGAGGATGAGCAGTGCGGCAGGGTCGGCACCGGCCCGCTCGACCAGGGCCAGAGTCTGGGAGACGAGCTTTTCCTCCTCCACCTGCTCGTTTATAAACCAGTGAAGGAAAGTCTGGGTGGCGTAGTCTTTTTCTTCCGCGGCCAGGGCGTACCGGCGGTGGATGAGGGCCGTCACCTTCTGCTCGTGGGCCAGGGCCGCCCGGAACACTTCAACCGGCGACCCAAACCCGGCCGGGGGCTGGTCGATGGCCCCAAGGGCGACGTGTCCGCCCCGGTCGATGATGAAGTCGAAGCACCGCATGGCGTGGCCGAGCTCCTCCTTCGCCTGGGTCCGGAGCCACTTGCCGAAGCCGGGGAAGTTCTGCTCCTCGAAGTAGGCCGCCATCGCCAGGTAAGTGTAAGCCGAATAGAGCTCGACGTTAAGCTGCTCGTTCAGCTCAGCCTGCATACGTTCGGACAGCACCGGAATCTCCCTCCCTGAGTTAAGATTTCAGCGGCCGACCCCGACCGGCTCCGGGGCCGCGGGCGCCCCCCGCTCGGCCTGGTAGGCCCGGTCCAGCAGTTCGACCACGTGGAGCACCTGGGCGTTCAGGCCGTGCTGGCGAACACCCGCCATCAGCTGGAGCTGGCAGCCGGGGTTGGCGGTGACGATGATATCCGCCCCGGTCCGGCGGACGGCCTGCATCTTCTCGTCCAGGATACGCCGGGAAAGCCCGGGCTGGACCACGGAATAGATGCCGGCGCTGCCGCAGCAGATGTCGGCCCCCCGCATTTCAACAAATTCAATCCCCGGGACCGACCGGATAAGCTGGCGCGGCTCCGACCGGATCCGCTGGGCGTGGGCCAGGTGGCACGGGTCCTGGTAGGTGACCCGGCCCGTTAGGGCCGCCGTCGGCCGACGGAATCCGAACTTGACCAGAAACTCGTTCACATCCAGGACCCGGGCCGCAAAGGCCTCGGCCCGCCCCTTCCATTCGGTCTCGACCTCGCTGAAGAGCTCACCGTACTCCTTCATGGCGGCACAGCAACCGGCCGAGTTCACCACGACATAGTCGACGCCGGCCGCTTCAAAGGCCGCGATATTGCGCTTAGCCATCTGGCGGGCGGTATCACGCTCGCCGTTGTGGATATTCAGGGCCCCGCAGCAGCCCTGGGCCCGGGGAATAACGACCTCACAGCCGTTCTCGGCCAGCACCCGGACTGTGGCCCAGTTGGTCTCCGGGAAAACGATGGGCATAACACACCCCGAGAGGATGCCCACCCGAAACCGGCGCTCGCCCCGGGCCGGGACAACTTCCGGCGGGTCGAAGAACTGGTCCGGAAGGGGCGGCATCAGGCCGTGCACCTCCCGGAGCCGGCCCGGCAGGAGCCTTTCGACCAGGCGGGCCAGCCCGCTGCGCTGGTAGAGCCGCAGGAGCCGGGCCAGAAACCGGAGCCGGCCGAGGTGGGGGAAGAGCTGCTTAAAGGCCAGCCAGTAAAAGAGGCGCCTGCCGAGGGGGCCCGGATGGTGGCGCATCACCTGGACCCGCACCCGCTCGATAATCCGGCCGTAGGGGACGCCCGACGGGCAAACCGCCTCACAGGTCCGGCAGGCCAAGCAGTAGTCCCAGTGCTCGATGACGTCGTCGCTGAGCCCGAGGCGGCCCTCGGCCACCGCCCGGGCCAGGTAAATTCGGCCCCGGGGCGACTCGGTTTCGAGCCGGGTTACCCGGTAGGTCGGGCAGTAGTTCAGGCAGAGGCCGCAGTGGACGCAGCGAATGAGGTCATCGATGAGGGGTTGCTCGGGTCCGGTGAAACTTCTCTCGGCCATCTCCAACCTCAGATTCCGCCGACAAACCGGCCGGGATTCAGGATGCCCTTCGGGTCAAATTCGGCCTTGAGCCGGCGCATAAGCTCCAGCTCGGGCCCCAGGGGACCCCAGACGTCAACAGCGGCCTTGAGCTCGGGGTCGGCCCGTTCGACAACCAGGTAGCCGCCGAGATTTCGGGCCGCCCCACGGGCGGTCTCGATGGCCGCGGCAAGGGTCCCGCTGTCGGGCGCCTCCAGGTAGCCGTAGGCCAGGCCCACCCCGGCCCGGACAACCCAGCCCCACCGGACTCCCCGTCCGGCCAGGTCAGTCAGGACGGCCTGAAGGAACTCCGGCACCCGGGTCGGGAGCATCCCGGCCCGGACGACCGCCCCAACCCCTGAGGCCGGCTGCCAGGTGAGGGGCAGGTCCCGGAGGGCGGGCCAGAAGCTTTGTTCGGCATCAGACAGTTCCGAGGCTTCGCCACCGGCGGCCCGGAAAATCTCACACGTCTCCCGGACCTGCCGGTCCACCGCCGGCCCGTAGCCGGCGTAGCGGGCGTAAAGGCCCCAGCCGCCGGTCGGCAAAACCGGCCCGAGGGCGCCGCCCAGAAGCTCCAGGGAAACCGGCTCAAAAACGCTTGCCCGGAGCCGCCAGACCGCATCCCAGGCAGCTTGTGGGGTTAAAAAGCGGCCCACGGCGGTTCCCCAGGCCTGGGGCTTCGGGTAGACCTTAAAGGCGGCCTCGACAATGACGCCCACGGTGCCCAGGGACCCGATAAAAAGCTTGTTTAAATCGTAGCCGGCAACGTTTTTTACGACCTTTCCGCCGCTCTTGATAAGCGTGCCGTCGGCCAGAACCGCCTTCGTGCCGATGACGATGTCCCGGGCGGTACCGTAGCCGAGGCGGAGGGGGCCGCTCTGGTTGGCGGCCAGGATGCCCCCGATGGTGGCCAGGTCCGGTCGGGGCGGGTCCAGGGGCAGGAACTGGTTGTTCTGGCCCAGGATCTCCTGCACCCGGGCGAGCGTCAGGCCGGATTCGAGAACCGCGGTCAGGTCGGCCGGTTCGTATTCGACGACGCGATTGAGGCCGGTAGTGGCCACCACCAGGTCGAGCCGGCGGGGCGGATTGCCCAGGTGGGTGTAAGCCCCGCCGCCCCGCGGTGCGACGGCCAGCTCCCGCTCCCAGGCCAGCCTCAGGACGGCCGAAACCTCGTCCCGGCTGGACGGGAAAACCACCGCGGCCGGCTGGCGGCCGTCGACCGCCACGTCCGGTCCGGCCGGGCGGACTTTCAGGCCCGGCAGAAGGGCCTGAACGTCGTTTACCAGGGTCGATTCCATCAGACCAGCGGGATCCCGAGTTTTTCGGCCTTTTCCAGGACGTCGCCGCTCAGTTCAACGCACGATTTCGTCGTCGGGAAGACCTTCCCCGGGTTGAGCAGGTCGTTCGGGTTGAAGCACCGCTTGAGCCGGGCCATCGCGTCCAGGTCGGCCTCAGTGAAAAGCCAGGGCATCCAGTTCTGCTTTTCGATGCCGACGCCGTGCTCGCCGGTGATGCTCCCCCCGGCGTCGACGCAGTCTCTGAGGATGGCCGCCGCGCATTCAAGCACCCGCTCCTTTGCCCCGGGCTCCCGCTCGTCGAACAGGATGCACGGGTGGAGGTTGCCGTCGCCGGCGTGGAAGACGTTGGCAATTCTGAATCCATACTTTTGGCCGTGTTCGGCAACCCGCCGCAGAATCCAGGGCAGCTTCGTCCGGGGGACCACCCCGTCCTGGAGGCAGTAGTTGGGGGCAAGCCGGCCCAGGGCCCCAAGGGCGCCCTTGCGTCCGGCCCAGAGCCGCTCCCGGGCCTCCGGGGTCTCGGCCTCGCGGATTTCCCGGGCCTGGTGGGACTGGCAGAGCCTCCGGACCAGCTCCGACTGGACGTCCACTGCCTCCCGGAGACCCTCGACCTCGATGAGAAGCACCGCCTCGGCCTCCGGCGGGTAGCCGGCCTTCACCGCAGGCTCCACCGCCTCAATGGTGAGCTTGTCCATCATCTCCAGGGCGGCCGGCACGATGCCGTGGGCAATGATGTCCGAGACCGTCTCAGAGGCATCGTCAAGCCGGTCGAAGATGGCCAGGAAGGTCCGGACGGCCTCGGGCTGGCGCATCAGCCGGAGCCAGGCCCGGGTAAAGATTGCCAGGGTCCCTTCCGAGCCGGTCAGAATACCCGTAAGGTCGTAGCCGGGCCAGTCAGGAGCCGGGCCGCCCACGTGGAGCATCGTCCCCTCCGGCAGGACGATGTCCAGGGCCAGGACGTGGTTGGTGGTCACCCCGTAGGCCAGGCAGTGGGGTCCCCCGGAGTTTTCGGCTACGTTGCCCCCGATGGTGCAGGCCTTCTGGCTGGACGGGTCGGGTGCGTAGTAGTAGCCGTCGGGCGCAACCTCCTCGGTCACCGTAATGTTAATCACCCCCGGTTCAACCACCGCCAGCCGGTTCGGGTAATCCGCCTGCAGGATGCGGTTCATCCGGGTCAGGACGATGAGCACCCCGCCCCGAACCGGAATGGCGCCGCCGCTCAGCCCGGTACCCGCACCCCGGGCGACAAAGGGCACCCCATACCGGTTGCAGACCCGGACAATTTCGGCAACCTCCTCGGCCGTTCGGGGAAAGACGACGAAATCGGGCCGGGCCCGGTCCAGGGCCCCATCGTACTCGTAAACGCTGAGCTCGTCTTCGTCATAGAGGACGGCATCCGGGCCGACAACCTCCCGAAGGGCACCCAGGAGCGAGCCGTTTCCCGTTGCGGCCATTGGTTTCCTCCCCCGGCATTTTGCCCCGGCACTAGCATTATATCCCGTCGGCTAAAGGGCGTCGAGCAGCTCGGCGGCCGTCGGGGCGTAGTTGCCGATCCGGCGAACCACCAGCCCGGCCGCCCGGTTTGCCAGGTCGGCCGCCTGCCACGGGTCGGCCCCGGCCACCAGGGCCAGGGTGAGCACCGCGATGACGGTGTCGCCGGCCCCGGTCACGTCGAAGACCTCGGAGACGTTAGCCGCCGGGAAATGGCGGTAGCCACCGGGGGTTGCCACCGAAAGCCCCTCGGCGCCCCGGGTCACCACCACGGCCCCCGCCCCCAGCCGGCCCAGCAGCTCCCCGAGTCCGGCCCGGAAAGCCGCCTCATCCCCCAGCGGTCGGCCCAGGGCGGCTTCAGCCTCGGCCTGGTTGCACCGGACCAGGGTGTAGCCCGCAAACCGGTCGAGGCGGCCCTGGGAGTCCACCGTAGCCGGCCGGCCGGCGGCCCGGGCCGCGGCCAGCGCGGCCGCCGGCACCGGTTCCTCAACCACCCCGAGCCGGTAATCCGAGACCAGGATGGCGTCGGCCCAGGCGGCCAGGTCGGCCACGGCCGCCAGCAGCCGCTCCCGGACCGGGCCGGAAAGGGGCCGGCGGTCGACCCGGTCGATGCGGGCGACCTGCTGGGGAAAGCGCAGGATGCCTTCGGCCAGGACGCGGGTCTTTAAGGTCGTTGTCCGGCCGGGGTCAACGACCAGGCCGCAAACGTCAATTCCGGCCCCGGCCAGCAGGTTTCTCAGGGTCTGCCCGGCCTCATCGTCCCCAACCACCCCGACCACCGCGGCCTGCCCCCCGAGGCGGACCACATTGAGGGCCGGGTTGGCGGCCGCTCCCGGGAGGACCTGACGGCGGGTAAACTCCAGGACCGGCACGGGAGCCTCCCGGCTGAGGCGGACCGGCCGGCCGAACTGGTACTCATCCAGGCAGACATCTCCCACCACGAGAATCTTCCGCCCGGACCAGGCCCGGACAATGGCCCTCAGGGCAGACCCCATGGCTCAGCGCACCCGGCTCACGGCCAGAACGACGGCCAGGATGACGGTGATGAGAGTAAACGGGTTCAGGAGCAGGCCCAGCAGGCTGGGCAGGATCGACGCCACCGGGGCCAGCGGGTCGATGGGCCGGCCGGCCTGGAGCTGGGCAAGCCAGGCCCGGAAGCCCGCGGCCATAAGAAACCCGAGGACCAGACTCAGCCCGGCGACGACGGCCAGAACGGTTGCCCGCTTTCGGTTGAAGGCGAAGGCCACGGCTTCTCCCACAAGGTAGCCGAGGCCCAGGCCCACCAGGATTCCAAAAAAGCCAAACCGCCCAGCCAGGGGCAGGAGGAGGGCCCAGCCGAACCCGCTCAACACCGTAGCCCCGACCCCGACGGGTATCAGCTTAAGGTAGCCGCGGGAGCCCAGCTCGAAGGTCGGCAGCCGCGTGGGACGGGCGCAGTCCCGGCAGCGGGCGCCCACCGGCGTCTGAACCAGACAGCGGGGGCAGATCGGCCGCCCGCACCGGCCGCACTGCAGGTAGGTTTCCACGTCCGGGTGGGTTGCACATCGGAGGGGTCGGGGCTCGGCCGCCGTCACGGTCCCGCCGGCGGGGCAGGCGCCGGCCGCCCCAGGATATTGATCGATTCGACCACGCTCAATACATCCTCGACCCGGATAGTTTCCAGGCATGCCAGGGAGTCGCAGCCCCACCGCCGACCGAGCTGGTTCCCCACGTAAAGGCACGGCTGACACGGCAGGGTCAGCCAGGTTCGGACGACCCGGGCCAGCTCCGGCCGGTCCGGCCGCCAGGGTCCCCAGGCCCGGTGGTTCGACGGACCGAAGACGGCCACCACCGGCGTGCCGACCGCCGCGGCCAGGTGCATCAGGCCCCCATCGTTGCCCAGAAAAAGTTTACACCCGGCAAGCACGGCCGCCGCCTGCCGGATGGTCGTCCGGCCCACCAGGTCCACCAGCGGACCCCGGTAGTGGGCCCGGAAGACCCCGGCCTCCGGCTCGTTGTCGGGCCCGCCGACCAGGACCACCCCGGCCCCGAAGCGGTCGGCGAGCCGGGTTGCCAGCTCGGCGAAGCGGTCGGCCGGCCAGCGGCGGGCCGGGCTGAAGGTCCCGGTGCCGGGCGCGACCGCCACCGGAACATGGCCGGCCAGCCCGCTCAGGGCCTGCCGGGCCCAGGCCCGGTCAAGCTCGCTTATTGGGACCTCAATCCGCCGGTCGGCCGGGCTGACCCCGAGGACGCCGACCAGCCTGAGCCAGCACTCCACCTCGTGGACCCCGCCGTAGCCCGGGTCCGGGATCCGGTGGGTGAGAAACCAGCCCCGGCCGTCGTCAAGGCCGAGGCGGCGGGGGGCCGCGGCCAGGCTCAGGAGGGCGAATTTAATAACTCCCCAGTTCGTGACGAGGTGGTGCATGATGACCACCCAGTCGAACCCCTCCCGCCGGAGTCGCCAGGCGAGGCGCCCAAGCTCGGCCCAGCTTCGGGGCGAGAGGAGGGCCCGGGGCGAGTCGAACCGGTGCTTTTCGAAAGTGATTATCCGGTCGACCCACGGGCTCCCCTCCAGGACCGGCGCGCTGTGGGGCGGGGCCAGCAGGGTTATTTCGGCTGCGGGCAAACCCGCCCGCAGGGCCTTGAGGGCCGGGACCGTCGTCAGCAGGTCCCCGATGTCGGCCAGTTTGACAACCAGGACCTTCACCGAACCGCCCGCAGGGCTTCTTCGGCCGCGGCGACGACGGCCCCGGGGCCGAGAAGCCTGAGACAGTTGTGATGGCCGAGGGGGCAGACGGCCGCGTCCGTCAGGTCGTAGCAGGGGCTACAGGGAAGCTCCAGGCGGACGACCGCACCCCGGCCGGGCGGCCACGGACCCGACAGGGCCGGGTCGGTCGGGCCGTGGACGGCCACCGTCGGCACGCCCAGAGCCGTCGCCAGGTGCATCGGACCGGTATCCCCGGCCAGGAAAAGCTCCAGCCGGCCCAGCAGGGCCACCAGCCCGGGGATGTCGGTTTCGCCGGCCAGGTTCCAGGCCGGGACGCCCAAGGCCGCCCGAATCGCCTCGGCCAGGGGCCGCTCCCGGGCCGTACCGGTCAGGATAACCCCGCCTCCCCGGCGGCGGGCCAGCTCCCCGGCGGCCGCTGCCCACTTTTCCGGATACCACTGCTTCGCCGCCCCGTTCGCCGCCCCGGCCTGAACCCCGATGAGGGGCAGGCCCGGCGGGACCCCCAGGGCGGCCAGCTTCGCTTCCAGTCGGGCCTGCGCCTCCGGAAGGGGCCGAAGCCAGTAGTCATCCGGCCCACCCACCGCCCCCACCGCGGCCGCAACCGAAAGGGTATATTCGGCTTCGTGGCGGCGCTCCAGGTAGCGGCGGCCGGGCAGGGCCATGTTAAAGAATTTCGGGTGGCTTTCGGCCCCGTAGCCCACCCGGAACCTGGCCCCGCTGAGATAGGCCAGAAGCCCGGCCCAGGGGCCGTAAAGGGCGAGGGCCGCGTCGAATTTCTGCGCCCGCAGCCGGCGGATGAGGCCGAGCAGGTCGGCCCAGACGGCCGGCCGCCAGGGGGTGCCCGAAGGCCGCAGGCGGTTCGGGTCGAAGGTGATGACCCGGTCCACCTCGGGAATGTGAGCCAGCAGGGGGGCGGTGTAGGGGAGAACCAGGGCAACGAGTTCGGCCCGGGGCCACCGCCGGCGGACCGCCCGAATGGCCGGCACCGAAAGCATCAGGTCGCCCAGCAGGTCGAGGCGGATGACCAGGATACGCCGGGGGTTGTCGGGTGGCGCGGCCGGGGCCGGTGGCCGGGCAACGGCCGCAAATGCCCCGATTATCAGCCGGGTCGCCAGCCGCCGCAGGCGGGCCTTCAGTCGGGGCCGCGGCCGCACCATCTGCTCGGGTGCCATCTCTTAAATCATAATAAAACCGCCCGCACCACCCCCAGAACCGGCTCCAGCGGCAAAAGCCGCAGGCAGAGGTGGGCCGGAAGCTCTTCCGGCCGGTAGTCGAGCCGGTTGCAGGGGGCGCAGGGGTAGTCGCTCAGGACGACCCGGTGCTTGCCGGCCGGTCCCCAGGGTCCGAACCTCTCGGGTGAAACGGGCCCGTAAAGGCCGACCGTCGGGGTGCCTACCGCCGCGGCCAGATGAAGGGGGCCGCTGTCCAGCCCCACCACCAGGTCGCACCGCCGGAAGACCTCCGCCAGGACCCCGACCGGGAGGGCGGCAGGCTTCACGCCCACCGCCGCGGCCAGGGGCGCAACCGCCCCTTCCCGCCCGGGACCGGCCGGAACGATGATGGCCGCGCCGAATTCCTGCCGGAGCACCCCGGCGAGCCGGACCCAGGCCTCATCCCGCCAGCGCTTTACGGGGGCGCCGGCCTCCACCAGCATCGCGACCCGGGGACGGCCGGGTGCATGCTCACCGACCCAGGCCTCGGCGGCCGCGGCCAGCTCGGGGTGGTCGGGCCAGACGAGGGGATAAAGCTCGGGACTGAAGGGACGCCGGAGCCCGAGGCCGAGCCCCTCGTCGACGAGCCGCAGGTTGACAACCACCTGGTGTTCATCGGGCTGGAAGGCCACCGTCCGGGTGAGAAAGGGGCTGACCCGCCGGACGTCGAAACCGACCCGCTCCGGGATCCCCGCCGCGGCGGCCAGGAGCGCCCCCCACCAGAAGTCGGGCCGGAAATTGAGGGCCAGGTCGAACCCGCGGGCCCGCAGCCGGCGGGCAAGCTTCACCAGCACCCGGTAAGGCTCGGTCGGGTCGGTCTTCGGGCGGCGGGCAAAATACGGCAGTTCAAAGGTGATTATGTCATCTACCCAGGGCGTCAGCCTGAGGACCGGCTCGGCCCACGGGCCGACCAGGGCGGTGAGCCGGGCTCCGGGCAGGGCAGCCCGCAGGGCCTTCACCGCAGGCAGCCACAGAATCAGGTCGCCCAGGTGGTCCGGCCGGATGAGGAGGACCCGGGGACGGCCGGCCGCCATCAGGCCAGTTCCGGGGCCAGGACCCAGGCCACGCTGTAGCCGGCCCGGTTGCCTTTCGGGATAAGCTTGACCAGGCCGCCCATCCGGAAGGCCACCACCTGAGCATTTTCGTCCCCGGCCACAAGCAGGGAGGTAAGCCTGTCCAGAAACGGCAGGTGGCCGACCAGGACCACCGCCCCAAACTGGCCGGCCAGCCCATCCAGCCAGCTGGCGACCGGTTCCACCGGGTCGAGGGGTTCCAGGCCGGGCCGGACCTCGACCCGGTCGGGGATGCCCAGACGTCCGGCCAGGATCTCGGCCGTCTGCCGGGCCCGGAGCAGGCCGCTGTGGTAGACCCGGTCAGGTTGGACCCCCAGCGCCGCGGCCCGGGCGGCGACCCGCTCGACGGTAGCCCGGCCTTCGTCAGTCAGGGGTCGGTCGGGGTCCTCCTCCCTGGTTTTGGCCAGGCCGTGCTGCATCAGGTAGATATCCACAAACCCTCACCCCCCGAAGGTGACGATGCTCCGGACCGCTTCGCCCCGCACCAGACGCTCGAAGGCCGCGTTAATCTCGGGCAGGCCGACCCGTCGGGTGATGAGGGGCTCAAGTTTGACCCGGCCTGCCAGGGCCAGGTCCACCAGGCGGGGAATGTCCACCGGCGGCCGCAACGACCCGTAGAGGGAGCCCAGAACCCGCTTTTCCTGCAGGACCAGGTCGAAGGGGCTCAGGGCAAGCTTCGCTTCCCGGTCGGCGACGCCGACAACCACCAGCGTTCCGCCCCTCCGGGTCGCCTCGAAGGCCCGGGCCATCACCTCCGGGTTGCCGATGACCTCGAAGGCGTAGTCGACGCCGACTCCCCCGGTAAGCTCCCGGATTCTGGCCACAGGGTCTTCCCGCGCGGCGTTCACCAGGTGGGTGGCTCCGAGCTGACCGGCCAGTTCCAGCTTGGAATCGAGAACATCAACGGCGATAATCTTAGACGCCCCGCAGAGAACCGCGCCCTGGACGGCGCTCAGGCCGACCCCACCGCAACCGAAGATGGCAACGGTGGCGCCGACCTCCACGTTGGCCGTAGTCGTTACCGCCCCCACACCGGTGATTACGGCGCAGCCGACCACCGCAACCATTTCCAGGGGCGCATCCGGCCGGATCTTTATGGCGCCGGTCTCGGGAATAACCGTGTACTCGGCGAAGGTCGCGGCCATCGCCATGTGGTGAACCGGCCGCCCGTTCTTCCTGAAGCGGGTGATGCCGTCGAACAGGGTCCCCTGGAACCGGGCCCGGGTTGCCGCGTCACACAGGGTGGGCCGGCCCGTAACGCAGTAAAAGCACCGGCCGCAGTGCGGCCGCCAGGAAACGATAACCTTATCGCCGGGGGCGACGGCTGTGACCCCCGCACCGACCCGATCCACCACGCCGGCCCCCTCGTGACCCAGGACCGCCGGCACCGGAATGGGGATCTTCCCCTGGAGAACCGACCAGTCGCTGTGGCAGACCCCGGCGGCCACCATCCGGACCAGAACCTCTCCGGGTCCGGGGTCCAGGAGGTCAACGTCCTCAACGCTGAGGGGCGCCCCGACCTGGTACATGACCGCAGCCTTCACCATCGCAATTTCCCCCCTTAAAAACTGCCGCTTTAAGATAGCGCAGCCGGCACGACGGTTCAAATCGGCTCAGGCCCTGGCCTGTTTAGTTCCGGGACGGAAAAGTCTGTTTTGTGGAAAAGTCTGTTGAGTCCGGAGCTTTCCGGCCGGCAGTCAGGAGGCTTAAACTCTTGCCCGATTATGAAGGCCTTCAACCTCGCCGGACTGGTTCTGGCCCTGGCCGCAAACGTCTACCTGGCCGGCCGCATCGGGGCCCAGGCAGGCCAGTACCTGGGCTACCAGCAGGAGGCCGCCGCCCTCCGGGCCGAGGTGGCCCGGCTGGAAGCCCTCTATCAGGCCAAACTGCGCCAGCGGGACTACTACCGGTCCGACGCCTATCTCGAGCAGGCGGCCCGGGAAACCCTCGGCCTGGTCGGACCCGGCGAGAAGCTCATCGTTATCCCGGCCGACGACCGGCCCCAATCCCAGGCGGCCCCCGCCCGGGCAGCTTCCGCCCAGTCCCAGCCCGGGTCGGGCCTGCTCGAGCGCCTGGCGGCCCTGGTGGTCGGCCGCTAAACCGTATCCGGCAGGGTCAGGAGCCGGTAGCGGTCGACGAGCCCCGCGCAGTCGTCGCAGAAGAAGAGCCTCGCCTTCCGCGCCCCATCTTCCCGGGCCTGGCCGGCAACCACCACTGCCCGGGCGTTCAGGTGGGCGGGACAGAACTCCTGCCCGCACAGGCCGCACCGCCCGCCGGGCAGCCGGACCCCGCAACCGGGCGCCCCGCACAGCCCGCTCTGATTCTGGGGGTTCGCCCGCATCCGGACCAGGAGGACCGTTTCCCGGATGGCCGAACGGGCCTGACAGGCCCGGCCCTGGCAGACCCAGTCGCCGTTTGAGTTCCGGTCGGCGTGGGCGCCGCAAAAGGGCCGGCCGCAGTACCGGCAGATGCCGACGGCGGGCCGTCCGCACCGGAAAACGAGTGCCCGCGAGGCCTCGCACGAGAGAGCCATGCCGGGTTCAGGCCCTACCTACCGGAACGGCCCGGCCGGTCCGGTTTGACTCGAAGACGGCCAGGGTGAGCTCAATAACCTTTAGACCGTCCTCGCCCGTTGCGGCCGGTTCGCACCCTTCCAGGACGGCCCGGGCGAAGTCTTCCACCAGGCCCACGTACATCGCCCGCGGCGGGTCGTCAACCTCAAAGGAGCGGACCGTAATACCGGCCGCGGTCGTCACCTCGAGGCTGCCTTTAAGGTCGGTACTGATAGTATCCACCGACCGGATTCGACCGGCCGTACCGTAAACATTAAGGTCATTGTTCGGGTAGGCAACCTTCCGGCTGCAGACAACGTGGGCGGTACTGCCGTCGTCGAATTTGAGCAGAATCGAATCGGTTAATTCGATGGGCGGCGAGTCCTGGTAGGCGAAGACTTCGACCACCTCCCGGCCGAGGACAAAGCGCAGGAGGTCGAGGACGTGGACCCCGGTGCCCATGATGGCCCCACCGCCCACCTGCTCCGGCTTCGACCACCACTCGGGCCTCGGCCCCAGGGCCAGGGCGGACCAGGAAGCGGTCGCGTAGACGGTCTCGCCGAGGGCCCCCGACCGGACAACCTCCCGGGCCTCCCGGTGGGCGGGGTGATGGCGGCAGTGAAAGGCGACCCCGAGCTTGGCGCCGGCCTGCCGGGCGGCGGCAACCATCCGCCGGCCGTCCTCAACGGTGAGGGCCATCGGCTTCTCCACCAGGACGTGTTTTCCGGCCTGCACCGCCGCAAGGGTCTGCTCGGCGTGAAGGTAATTGGGGGAGGCTATGTAAACGGCCTGCACATCCGGGTCGGACAGGACGGCTTCCAGGGAGTCGTAGGCCCGCGGGGCCCCATGCCGGGCGGCGAAGGCCCTGGCCCGCTCCAGGTCCCGGCTCATGACGGCCACCAGCCGACTGTTTCGGGCTTTGTTTATCGCCGGGGCCATCCGGGCCTCGGGATGACGGCCCGTGGAGATGATTGCCCAGCCTACTTCGGTCATTCCGGCCTCCTGCGAGACTGCATTAATTGCTCCAGCCGACCAAATAATAGCCAAGGTTGCCCGGCGGATAATCCCGGAGGTGCCCCAACCGACCGGCCAGGGCGTGCTCCCGCCGCAGCAGAGCCAGCTCGGCGGCGAGGCGCTCGCCCATGGAGTCAAGCTCAAGGAGCCTTTGCTTTTCAACCAGGCTGATGGGAAGGGCGGCCGCCACCCGGTAAGCCAGGGCCGCCGGGTTTCTGGGGAGGAAGCGGGCCTCGAGCAAAAGCCACTCCGAGTTGCTGACCTTCGCCAGGTCCTCCAGATAGGCCGCGTAAAGGGCCCGCACCCGGTCTGCAAGCGCGCGCAGGTGAGCTTCGTCCTCAGCGGGCTCGGGTAGCAGGTCGACATCGCCAACGAGGTATCCGTCAGGGTGGACCGTAAGCCGCCGGATCCGGAAGCGGTTCTCCCCAAGGGTCGCCGCCGTGAGCCGGCGGCCCCGCTCCCTCTTGGTCTCGACAACCCGGGCAATGGTGCCGACCTCAAAGGGTTCCGCTGGCCCGCCGACTTCGAATCCCCGGCGGATAAGGACAATCCCGAACCGGCGGTCGCCGGCGAGGACCCTGGCCATCATCCGTCGGTAGCGGTCTTCAAAAACCTGGACCGGCAGGGTGAGCCCGGGGAACAGGACGTTGTGCAGGGGAAAGATGCACAGCTCCATAGGTCCGGATTCGTCAATATGATAGCCGATTCGGGCGGGCTCGGCCAACCGGCAGCGCGCTCCCCGTTAAATCGAACGGAAGCCGCCGGGCACGGGTTCGGCGTTGTAGACTATGGTAGGCCGGACGGCGGCGCATCGCCGAGAGGCCGGGGAAGCCGGTTGCTGGGGGGTGATGCCACAGGAAAGGTCGGACGGAACGTCGAAAACCAAAATTATGTGCTTTATACCGTAGAGAGGAGGCGAAACCAGTGGGTGGCAGTCCGACGGAAACCTTCCTCGAGGCCAGGGACCTCCTCGTCACAAACCGAGAAGACTACGAAGCCGCTTACCGCCTGTTCGATTGGCCGCGCTTCGACGCCTTCAACTGGGCCCTCGATTACTTTGACGTCTATGCCCGCGGCAACCGACGGCCGGCCCTAACCGCCGTTGATGAGGCTGGTGGCGAAATCACCCTCTCTTTTGACGAGATGCGCGACCGCTCTAACCGGGTGGCCAACTTTCTCAGACGGCTTGGGGTCCGGCGTGGCGACTGCGTCCTCGTTATGCTGGGAAATCAACCGGCTCTGTGGGAGGTCACCCTGGCGGCAATGAAGCTGGGGGCCGTTGTGAGCCCGGCCGCAACCCTGCTGACCCGGGCCGACCTTGAAGACCGCATCGTTCGGGGCGGGATCAACCACGCCGTCACCGACCCGCCCAATCTCGAGAAGTTTGAAGGCTTGCCCGGTTTGCGAACGAAGATAGTAGTCGGCGGGATGGCGGCCGGCTGGGCCAGCTACGAAGACGCCTATTCGGCCCCCGGCGACTTCGTTCCAGAGGGGCCGACCCGGCCGGATGACCCATTCCTGCTCTATTTCACGTCGGGAACGACCGCCAAGCCGAAGATGGTGGTCCACACCCACGTCAGCTACCCGGTCGGCCACCTCTCCACCATGTACTGGGTCGGTCTGCGGGAAGGCGATGTCCACCTTAATATCAGCTCCCCGGGGTGGGCAAAGCACGCCTGGAGCAGTTTCTTTGCGCCGTGGAACGCCGGGGCGACGGTCTTCGTTTACAACCAGCCGCGCTTTGACGGCCGAAAACTGCTGGAAATTCTCGGCCGGTACGGCGTGACGACCTTCTGCGCGCCCCCGACCGTCTGGCGCATGCTCCTGCTCGAAGACCTGGCCGGATACCGGACGTCCACCCTGCGGGAGCTGGTAAGCGCCGGTGAACCCCTGAATCCGGAGGTCATCGACCGCGTGCGGTCTGCCTGGGGCCTCACGATTCGGGACGGCTACGGGCAGACCGAGACGACCGCCCTTGTCGGTAACTCTCCGGGCCAGCCGGTAAAGCCCGGCTCGATGGGACGGCCGATGCCAGGTTTCCGGGTCGCCGTCATCGACGCGGCCGGGGCCCGGGTTGAAGAGGGGGAGGTTGCCGTCCAACTCAGGCCGCGGCCGGTCGGACTCATGGCCGGCTACCGGGATGAACCCGGCCGGGCGGTTGCCCGCGGGGATTTTTACCGCACCGGTGACGTCGCCCGGGTGGACGAGCACGGCTATTTCTGGTACGTCGGCCGGGCGGACGACGTCTTTAAGAGCTCCGACTATAGAATAAGCCCCTTTGAAATCGAAAGCCTCCTCATCGAACACGAGGCCGTGGCCGAAGCCGCGGTCGTGCCCAGCCCCGATCCGGTCAGGTTTACCGTGCCCAAGGCCTTCGTTATTCTCCGGCCGGGCTACGAACCTTCGGCCGAAACCGCCCTCGCCATCTTCCGGTTTATGCGGGAGCGGCTGGCCCCCTACAAACGGGTGCGCCGCCTGCAGTTTTCAGACCTGCCGAAGACCATCTCGGGAAAGATCCGGCGGGTTGAGCTCCGGGAGTACGAGCGGGGACTGCGTGACCGGGGTGAGCGGGCCCCCGGCGAGTTCTGGGAGGACGACTTCCCCGAACTCCGCCGACGAACCTAACTGCCTGATGCGGATGAGGCCGGCGCGGCCGAATCGGGTCTGAGTCCGGCTTCGACGCCGTACAGCTCAGCCAGGACGTCCAGGAAGGCCAGGACGGCCGTCGGGTAGCTGGGGGCGCGCCGGACCATCACCGCGGTCGGCAGAAAGACCCGGTGGCCGTCGGCCAGGTCGATAACCTTCAGCCGGCGCGCCCTGATTTCCTCCCGGATACTGCTCCTGGGCAGGAACGAGATGCCCAGGCCACGCTCAACCATCCGCTTGGTGGCCTCGACGCTGTCCAGAACCATCTCGATCCTGGGGATTATGCCGGCTTCGTGGCAGACCTGCTCGATGAGCACGAAGTACGACGAGCCCCGGTCGTAAAGGATAAGGGGTTCCTCGGCGACCTGCTGGATGGTGGCCACCCCGGTTCGGGCGAAGGGGTGGGAAGGGTGAGTCACCAGGACGATCTCCTCATCGTAGAGCCGGTGGGTCCAGACCAGCGGGTGGTTCAGGGCCCGGGCGAGGCCGATGTGAATGGTCTGGTCGACGACGAGCTGGAGAATTTCTGAGGAGCGGCCGGTCCGAATGTGGACTTCCACCTGGGGATAGCGCCGGCGAAAGGCCGTTAAAATCTCGGGCAGGACATAAGTGCCGACAACCCGGGCACACCCCACCTGCAGGGTCCCAGCCGCGGCCCGGCGGGCCGCGGCCAGGGCCTCCCGACCCTGGCGGAGGATCTCCAGGGCACGCTCGGCGTAGGGCAGGAAAAGCTCACCGGCAGGGGTGAGCCGAACCCCGCGGCCGAGGCGGTCGAAAAGCCGCTCGCCCAGCTCCCGCTCCAGCAGGCCGATGCGGGCGCTCAGGGACGGCTGGCTGATAAAGAGGACTTCAGCCGCCTGCCGGAAGTTGCCACGTCGGGCGGCCTCGATAAAGGCTTCAAGCTGTCCGAGCTCCACGGGTGCCCTTGGAACCGTGCTTCCGGACTATTGTAACATCTGGGCTTACCTGATGACACGTCTGATAGACGGAATCTATACCAGGCATAAAAAATTACAAAGTTATAGAGCGGCAATGGGCGGGCCCATCTGCTATGATATACGTGAAAATCTTCACCAATTCAGGAGGTGTGTTGATGGGAAAGGCTGGTCGCAGGTTCCGGGAGCTTCTGGCCACCGAGCCGTACGTCTTTACGACCGGGGTTTTTACACCCATTGAGGCCAGGCTTGCCGAGCTCGTCGGGTTAAAGTGTGTTTACATGAGTGGCTATTCATGTGCCCTGGGTTACCTGGCCCGGGCTGACCTGGGATTTCCGACCATGACGGAGATGACGACCTGGGCCCGGTACATTGCCAGCGTAGTTGATATTCCCGTAATTGCCGATGCCGACGACGCCTACGGCAACGCCATAATTGCCATGCGGACGGTCGAGGAGTTCGAAAAGACGGGGGTGGCCGGGATCCACGTTGAGGACCAGCGTTTCCCCAAGCGGTGCGGCCACCTCGCCGGTAAGGTCGTTCTGCCCCGTGAGGAGGCCGTTAAGAAGTTCAAAGCCATCGTCGATGCCCGGTCGGACCCGGACTTCTTTATAATTGCCCGGACCGATGCCCGCAATGCCGTAGGGGGCAGCCTGGAGGAGGCCATCGAGCGGGCGAAGGCCTACGCGGACGTGGGCGTGGACATGGTCTGGTGTGAGTTCCCAACGCCGGACCGGGCCGAGGCCGAGAAGTTCGCCGTTGAGGTCCGCAGGTCTTTCCCGAATCTGCCCCTGGCTTTTAACTATTCTTCGTCCTTCCGCTGGATTGACGTCGAAAATCCGCTCACCTTCCGGGAACTGGGCGAGATGGGCTACAAGTATATTTTCATTACCCTGGGCAGCATCCACGCCGCGATGTATGCGGTCTGGAACTTCATGGAAGACCTGCGGGACAATCAGGAGCAGGCCCAGTTCCGGCTCCAGCGGATGAAGCTCGGCCACCCGACCGAGAACCACCATAAGCTCGGCCGCTTTGACTACTTCAAGGAGCTCGAAGAGAAATACCTGCCGGCCGAGTTTGTCGAAACCCGATACGCCCAGTCCGAGGGCTTCGGCGCGAAAGACTTCCGCCCGAAGGGTGTACTCATCTGAGGGCTCTGCGCAACGCTCCCACTCGCTCCCGGGGGCAACCGGTTCCGGTTGCCCCTTAACTTTATATAATCCCACTGGGAGGCATTAATGACCCTGGAAGCGAGAGTTGACCGGATTGAGGACGCCCTCGTCCGGCTGGTTGAAGCCCAGGCCCGGACTGAGGCTAACCTGAGCAATCTTACGGTTCAGATTACGGAGCTTGCCGCCCAGACCCGGGCCCTCGCCGAGGCCCAGACCCGCACGGAGCAGGCCATCGGCCAGCTTACGGCGCGGGTGGACCAGCTGGCGGTGCGGGTTGACGAGCTTGCGGTGGGGCTTCAGACGCTTACGGCGCGGGTGGACCAGCTGGCGGTGCGGGTTGACGAGCTTGCGGTGGGGCTTCAGACGCTTACGGCGCGGGTGGACCAGCTGGCGGTGCGGGTTGACGAGCTTGCGGTGGGGCTTCAGACGCTTACGGCGCGGGTGGACCAGCTGGCGGTGCGGGTTGACGAGCTTGCGGTGGGGCTCGAGACCCTGACCGCCAGGATGGACCAGCTGACCGCCCGAGTTGAACAACTAGCCAGCGCTCAGCTCCACGCCGATGCCCGTTTGAAGGCCCTTGAAGCCAGCTGGCGCGGCGAGCTGGGCCGCCGGGAGGGTGAACGCTACGAGGCCGAAACGCTGCGCTCGGCCGGGCTTATTCTGGGGGCCGGGTGGGGTGGAAGCCCAGCCGAACCGGACGTTCGAGCCTGGCTCTGGCAGGTCCTCGCCGGCCGCGAACTGCCCCCAGCTGAAAATCCCCTCCTGGCAGATATTATCTGGCGAAAGAATGGGCTGGTTGCTGTTGTGGAGGTTTCAGCCGCGGTCAGTATCGAAGATATCGAGCGGGCCCACGCCCGTTCCCGCGTGCTGACTGAGGCGGGCCTGCAGGCCGTGCCCATCGTCATCGGCCGGCGCTGGGCAAGCACCCGGGCCAGGGAAGCGGCCCGTGCCCGAAACGTCGAGTGGCGGGTAGGCCAGGAGCTGTCGGCGGGCTATCAGAAGTTTCGCTCCCACCCTGCCAGCACACGTTCTTGACCCCGGCAGGCAGCCAATTTTTGGTGTGCGGTTATATAATCGCTCACGCGATTAACTATTTGCGGGCGGCTCGGAATGGACCTTGAGGGGCTCGCCAGCCTGGTTGAGACGTTACGGGCGCGGGCCAGAACCTTCGCGGCTGACCTCCAGAAAAGTGAGGCCCTGACCCGGTACGTTCTTATTGACCCCGTCCTCCGCGTCCTTGGCTGGGCAACCGATGACCCGGCCCAGGTCCGGGTGGAGTTTTCCCTTGGGGGCCAGCGGGCCGATTACTGTCTGCTGGATGCTGACGGCAGGCCCCGGGTCCTTATCGAGGCCAAGGCCCTCAACAGCCGTGAGGCAAAGGGCGAGGCCCCAGCTGTAGGCAAAGCGGGCCGCCCCCACATGTTTGGCTAAGGAGGCCCGCTGGGTCCGATTGGGTCCAGCTCAAAGCGAAAGGCCTGTTTTACCCGCATTCAATCGCACATCCGTTCGGCTGAATAAACGATAATAAAATCGACAGCTGCTGTCAATCCCGAGCTAGGTCCCCGTGGCGCGTGGGCTCAGGGCCTCGCGGTGTTAGGTCGTTGCAGTCGAAGACCGCCATCCGACCGGCGCCAAATTCAAGGCGCCGGTCCAACTCGAGAATGGGCTCTGGCTCGATACCAACTGTACCGGCCCTGATGTGGTCCGCCTGTGCCGATTTTTGCTCGAGTACGTGGGTGAAGACCCAGCCCACTATCAAATAGTCTTCTAGTGGGAACGGCCGCACGGCGGTCACAGCAGCCGGCGGCGCTTGCTTATCGCCTTCGGGGATTCAACTTCGGCCAGGCCCAGCCGGGCCATCTCATCGAGAAGCATTGCCCGGAACAGTTCCCGGTCCGGGCCGCGGATGACGGCCTGCTCGTGGGCCTCGGTCAGGACCGCCGGATACCCGCCCCCCCGCTGAACCTGGTCCCAGACCAGCGCGTGACAGAGGCCCAGCAGCGCCGGGTCCTCGGCCAGGAAGGCCGGTACCTCTACCCGGGCAATCTCGGCGTCGGCGTTCACGTAGAAAAAGCGGACCGGGTGCGCCCCGTAGAATTCCCGCACCACCGAGGACTGCGACTCGAAGAGGCCCGTCCGCTGACCGGGCTCCAGCCCGGTCCGGAACAGGTCGGTGTCCACCACCCCACCCACCTCGTCGCAGGCCCGACCGTCAAAGGCCGACCGGCTCGGACAGTACGAGGCGCAGGCGGCCGGGTCAAAGGGGCAGATAAAGAGCCGCAGGGCATTGACGACTTCGGTACTGCGGGGGCCGCTGATATACCCTGCCACAACGACCCGGCGGCCCGTCTCCACCAGCCGCCGCAACCGGTCAAAGAGGGGGAGAAGCTCCTGACGGATAAGCTGTTCCCGGACAAACCCCTCGACCCGGCGGCCGGCCAATCCCCACATGATGAGGGAGCCGTCGAGCAAAACCAGAACCGGCAGGTCGGGAGATTCAGCCTCGGCCAGCTCAACGCCCTTGGCCAGCTCCTTAATAAACCGGCGGGCGGCCAGGATCGTCCCCTCCACCCGGGCCTGCCGTGCGCTGTCGGCAGGGTCGGTCAGAACCAGCTCCTCCGGCCGGAAGTGCCAGGTGGGCTCGGACCACAGGCGCGCCGCCGGCTCCCGGCCGTACCGGACAACGGCCACGCCGACGTTCAGCACATAGCTCCATACTGGCAGGTGCCGGTCAGGCTGAATCTGCGACCCGTCAACGCCGATGGCCAGGTAATCTTCCGGGGGCGCGGGGGGAGACACCGGGGGAAGAACGGGGCCCGACGGCACGCCCGCAAGCCAGGTCGTTCGCCCGACCAGGCTCAGCGTCAGCTCCCGCCACCGGTCGACCTCGGCGCTGGCGCGCCGGAGTATCTGCCGGGCCTGCCGCCGCCGGGATTCCAGCCGGGGAAGGTCCTGGGTCTGAAGGATACGCAACCCTTCGGCCAGCTGCCGTCCCAGCTCTCCGAGTTCCAGGGGCACCCCTCAGCCTCCCGGCCGGCGGATGAGCACCCGCTCGTCCCCGACCCGGCGGGTTATCCGCCGGTCGTCCAGGTGCTCCATAAGGGCGAGGGCGTATTTGCGGCTGGTCCCGAACATATCCCTGACCTGAGCCACCGTCACCCGGCCATGCTTTACCAGATAGTCTATCACCGTCTCGGTCATCTGCCGGTAGGCCTCGGCCGTCAGAACCACGTTTTCGGCCAGCTTGACCACCCTGCCCTGGTCAACCAGCAGGCCGAGCAGTTCCGGGTCAAGGGACTCGGTCGGCTGGGGTGAGAACGGGTTTGCGGCCAGCTCGGCCAGGAACTTTTCAATTCTCGCCTGCTGTTCGGCTGTCAAATGGGCCTCGAAATCGGACCGGCCCAGAGTTGTTCCCCGTTCCCGGAGCCGCCCTTCGGCCACAAGCCCGCCGACCAGGGCCTCAAACACTTCGTCCGGAACCTTAAGGCGGCTCTTGAGTTCCTCCCTCGGGATTCCCGCCCGGAAGGGGAACTGGACGTGGTAAGCTGAAACCAGGTCGAGGCACTGGGTCCGCAGGCCTTCGAGGCTGGCCTGGGTTAGCACCAGCTCCGACCCGCCCAGGACGACCACCTCGCCGGCCTCTTTCAGCTCGCCCACGGCCGCCCGGACCTGCTCGATAGTCAGGCCCGACCGCTCGGCCAGCCGGGCGGTGGGTACCGGCTCAAGCTCGGCAACCAGCTGCCGGATCCTGGCCGCCGGGGAATCTCCCGCCCGGGCGGCGAGGGCCGCCAGGGTCGGACCGTGGAAGCGGCGGTGGCGGCGCGGCGCCGTGTCGATAATCCGGCCGCCCCCAAGGGTCTCGTTCGGCGAGCGGATTATAAAGTGGTCGCCCGGCACGACGGCGACCTTCTCCGAAAGCTTGACCTGCGCCCAGCCCGTCTCCCCCGGGAGAAGCTCGTCCCGGTCCAGCAGCCGCAGCCGGCCGATGACCTCCGCGGCCCCCGTATGGAAGCTCACCTCCAGGTTGTGGACGATGGGCCGGTCGATGTAACGCACGGCCCGGAGCTGGACGTCAACCACGTCCGTGGGCTTGAGCCAGCCCGGAACCGTCACCACATCGCCCCGCCCCACGTCGGCCGTGTCCACCCCGGCCAGGTTGACGGCCGTCCGCCGACCCGGCCCGGCCGTCTCGACCCGCTGACGGTGGGACTGCAGGCCCCGAATCCGGCTCCGAAGGCCCCGGGGAAGGACTTCCACATCCTGGCCAACCCGGAGGGAGCCGTCAATGAGGGTGCCGGTGACAACCGTTCCGAATCCGGCCACGCTGAACACCCGGTCAACCGGCAGGCGCGGCCGGCCCAGGTCGGGCCGGGGCGGCGTCTCACCCAGAATCCGGTCCAGCAGGTCCTTGAGGGCATCAAGGCCCTCGCCGGTCACGGCCGACACCGCCACCCGCGGGGCGCCGGCAAACACCGTCCCCTGAACCCGCTCGCCGACGTCGGCTTCCACCAGCTCGAGCCACTCCCGGTCAACCAGGTCGATTTTGGTGATAACTATGACCCCGCGCCTGACCCGCAGAAGGTCCAGGATCTCCAGGTGCTCCACCGTCTGAGGCATTACACCCTCGTCGGCGGCTACCACGAGCAGGGCCAGGTCGATGCCCCCGACCCCGGCAAGCATGTTTTTTATAAACCGCTCGTGGCCCGGCACGTCGACGATGCTCACCTGCCGGCCGCTGGGCAGGGTGAGCCAGGCGAACCCCAGGTCCACGGTCATTTCCCGCTCTTTTTCAACCGGGAGGCGGTCGGGGTCAATGCCCGTCAGCGCCTTCACCAGGGTCGATTTGCCGTGGTCAACGTGACCGGCTGTGCCCACCGTGTACATCGGTTGCTAAATCCCCCTCCGGGTCCCGGCAGGACCACCGCGGGAAGCCGCCCGGCGTCCGGGTTGACCTGCCGCCCCTGAAAATTATAGGGTCAAGGTGGCTAAACCCCACCAGAGCGCCAACCCCTGCCGTGCTTTTACCTGGCAAAATATTGCAAAGTACCAGCGGCTCTGGTAAAATCAGGCAGTATTTCAAAGGGTGCGGTCCGGGGATTCGGCGACCCAAAAAACAACACCGTGAGACGAAGGAGGCGAGAGGGCATGCGTAAGCTGACCAGGCGTGAGTTTGTTGTCTCAGTTGGGGCGGTGGGCGTTGGGGGCATTCTGGCGGCCTGCGCGCCGCAGACTGCCGCGCCGGGGGCGCCGGCGCCCCAGCAGCCCGCCACCAAGGGGACCATCAAAATTGCCACCCAGAGCCCCCTCTCGGGCGGGCAGGCGGTGCTTGGCGAAGGGATCAAGAATGGGGCCCAGCTGGCCGTTGAGCAGTTAAAGAGCCCCATCGAAAACCTGGGTTTCCGGGTCGAGCTGGTGGCCTTTGACGACCAGGCCAAGCCGGACGTGGGCGTTGCCAACGCCCGCCAGATCGTCAATGACCCCGACATCCTGGCCGTGGTGGGTCACCTCAACTCCGGCGTGGCCATTCCATCCTCCGAGGTCTACAAGGACTACGACCTGACGATGGTTTCGCCGGCGAACACCAATCCGTGCATTACCGACCGGAATTACCTGGTGGTCAACCGGGTCTGCGGCCGGGATGACGTCCAGGGCGCGGTCGGGGCCGAGTTCGCCTACAACGAGCTCAAAGTCAAGACCGCCTTTGTCATCCACGACAAGACGACCTACGGCCAGGGCGTCGCCGAGTTCTTCCGGGACCGTTTCCGGGAGCTCGGCGGCCAGGTGCTGGGCTTTGAGGGCACCGAGGAGAAGGCCAACTTCGACCCCCTGATCACCCAGATTGCCGCCGTTAAACCCGACCTCATCTACTTCGGCGGCATCTACGACCAGGCCGGCGTCTTCTTCAAGCAGGCCAGGGACCGGGGCATTACGGCCCAGTTCCTTGGTCCGGATGGAATGGACTCGTCGGAGCTGGCCAAGATCGCCGGAACGGCGGTGGTTAACATGAACTACACCTCCGTGGCGGCCCCGCCGACCGTTTACGAGGGCGCCCGCAAGTTCGTCCAGGACTACAAACAGCGGTTCGGCAAGGATGCGGAGCCCTTCTCCGCCCAGGCCTACGACTCGGCCGCGATCATCCTCAAGGCAATTGAGGCCGCGATCAAAGACGCCGGGGGCAACAAACCGACCCGCCGGGCGGTGGCCGAGAAGGTCCGGGCGACAAAGGATTTTCAGGGCATCACCGGGGTCATCACCTTCGATGAGCGGGGCGACCCGGTCAAGGCCAGGTACTTTGTCCTTAAGGTCGTGTCGGCCAATCCGGCGGACTGGGGCAAGAACGAGCTGGTTAAGACCCTGGACCTGGCGCCGCCCAAGCTGACGCCTGAACTCATGGCCAAATGCGGCGTCCGGCGGTAGGCCGCCCCGGACCCGGCTGATGCCCGGCTGAAGCGGCACCGGTGCCCGCTACCTGCGGGCGGGTTTGCCAGGGAAGGCCCGGTAACCCGGGGTGCCACGGGTCTCAAGAGGCCCCACAACTATTGATAAACTGTTAGCTGGGAACCTGAACCGTGACGGGCCAGATACGGCTCATCCGGCTTTATCGGGCAATAGTCTACCCGCTGGTCCAGCTCACTGTCTGGGCAGTGGCAAGCCTGGTCGTCATCTCGGCGGTCACGGTTCTCCTGGCCCTGCTTGCAAACCGGCCGGTGTCCGGCGGTCTCACCCTGGTCGAGTTCGTTATCCGGACGGTTCCGCAGGTTGCCATTGACGGGTTGACCATCGGGTTCCTGTACGCGATGATCGCCCTCGGGTACACGATGGTTTACGGCATCCTGCAATTCATTAATTTTGCCCATAGCGAAATCTTCATGGTGGGCGCCTTCGTCGGGGTCGAATTCATGCTCCTGCTTAACCTGCCGCCGGACCAGCCAGCGCATCAACTGCTTCTGATGATCCTGCTCACCACGGTCCTCGGCATGGCGGCCAGCGGCCTGCTGGCCGTGGGCATCGAGCGGGTGGCCTACCGGCCCCTGCGTAATGCGCCCAGGCTGGTCCCCCTCATTTCGGCCATCGGCGTCTCGTTCTTTCTCCAGGATGCGGTTCGGGCCGTCGAGGGCCTGGTGAACAACGCGTTTTACCGGAACTACCCGTCGTTTCCGGTTCTCAACGAGCCGCTCCAGCTGGCCTCGCTGACGGTCTTCGGTCAGCCCATCACCGTTCAGATGCAGGCCAAAATCGTCCTGATCATAATTGTTTCGCTGGCGATGCTGACCGGCCTCAACTACCTGGTCAATGCCACCCGGCTCGGCCGGGCCATCCGGGCGGTGGCTCAGGACCAGGCGACGGCGGCCCTGATGGGGGTGAACGTTGACCGGATCATCATGCTCACGTTTCTGATCGGCGGCGCCCTGGGCGGCGCAACCGGGGTGCTGTTCGGAATCCGGGTCGGGCGGATCGACCCGTACGTCGGCTTTATTCCCGGCATCAAGGCCTTCACCGCGGCCGTCCTCGGCGGCATCGGCAACATCACCGGGGCGATGCTCGGCGGTCTGGTCCTGGGCATCCTGGAAGCGTTCGCCGGGGCGTACCTTTCGCAGTTTACCGGCGGCGCATTCGGAACCGAGTACAAGGATATCTTTGCCTTTGCCATCCTCATCATCATCCTCATCTTCCGGCCCACCGGCCTCCTCGGGGAGATCGTCGCCCAGCGCGCATAGGGAACGCTGATGGAAGCGCCGAAGACGCCACCCAAATCGGCCGTCCAGAGCCTTCGGCCGTTCATCACGGTCAGCCTTTACATTGTGGTCTCGACCCTGGTTACCCTCTGGCTTTCGGGGCCGAGCCTGCGGCAGATCATCGGCTACTCCCTCCTGCTGGCCATCGGGTTCGTGGCCTTCCTGGGTTCGCTCCTGGTCCTCTACTACGCCCCGCTGGAGGGCAGGCTTAAACTCGCCCTGGGCCTCATCATCCTCGTGATTCTCCTCCCGGTAATGGGCGTGCAGAACACGTTTCTGTTTGAGGTTGCAACCCAGGTAGGCATTTTCGCCGCCCTCGCCCTCGGCCTGAACATTGTGGTGGGGTTTGCGGGCCTCCTGGACCTGGGCTACGTTGCCTTCTACGCCGTTGGGGCGTACCTCTGGGCCATCGTCGGGTCGAACCAGGGCAACATCGCCTTCGGGACGGATATCTTCCCCCTGGCGCCCGTCTGGTTCTTCCCGTTTCTGGCCATCGCCGTCGGCGTCGCCGCAATGACGGGCATCCTGCTGGGCCTGCCGGTCCTGCGGCTCCGGGGCGACTACCTGGCCATCGTTACCCTGGCGTTCGGCGAGGTGATCCGGGTTGTGGTGAACAACCTGGACAAGCCGATCAACCTGACCAACGGGCCCCAGGGTATCCGGGCCATCCAGCGGCCGCCCCTCTTCTTCAAGCCGGCCCTTACGGCCCTGGGTCTCAACGTGGACGACGCAACCCTTTATTCGCTCTATTTCTATTTCCTGGTCCTGCTCATCGTCGGCATGGCCGTGGTGATTACCCGGCGCCTGGAAGGGTCGTGGGTCGGCCGGGCCTGGACGGCCATCCGGGAGGACGAGCTGGCGGCCCAGGCCATGGGCATCCCGCTGGTCCGGATGAAGCTGGCGGCCTTTGCGGCCGGGGCCTCCTTTGCCGGGGCGATGGGTATGATTTTCGGCGCCAAGCAGTACTTTATAAACCCCGAAAGCTTCACTTTCATGGAGTCCATCGGCGTCCTTTCCATGGTCATCGTGGGAGGTATGGGAAGCATCCCCGGCGCCATTGTCGGCGCGACCGTGGTGACCATCCTGAACCTCCAGGTTCTTAAGGGCCTCTCGCTTCTGCTCAACCAGCTGCGAGGAACCGGGGCGGTAATCCCCCTGATTAACTACCCGCTGGCCCAGTGGCCCACCCAGCTAGACCCGGCCAAATACGAGCGGCTGGTCTTCGGGGTTCTGCTCGTTATCATGAGCATTCTGCGGCCCCAGGGAATAATCCCGGAGCGGCGGCATCAGCTGGAGCTGGCCGAGCGGCCGGCGCCGGCGGCGGTCGCGGCCCCGACCCCCGGAGGCGGCGATGACGACTGACGTCCTCCTGGACTGCCGGAAGGTAACGAAGCGATTCGGAGGCCTGGTTGCCGTAAGCGGGGTGGACTTTTCGGTCGAACGGGGCCGAATTGTCAGCGTTATCGGCCCCAACGGGGCCGGTAAGACAACCCTGTTCAACGTAATAAGCGGCTTTTACCGGCCCGACGGCGGCGAAATCTGGTTCGAAGGCCGGCGCATCGACGGCCTGCGGCCGGACCAGGTGGCGGCCCGGGGAATCAGCCGGACCTTTCAAAATATCCGCCTCTTTCAGAACATGACCGTCCTGGAAAACATCCTGGTTGGGATGCACACCCGGGTCCGGGCCAGTGTTCTCCAGGTCCTGACCAGGTCCCGGGCCTTCCTGGACGAGGAACGTGCCCTGGTGGAGGAGGCGTTCCGGCTCCTCCGGTTCGTCGGCCTCCGGGCAAACCCGAATGAGCTGGCCAAGAACCTCCCTTACGGTGAGCAGCGCAAGGTCGAGTTCGCCCGGGCCCTGGCCTCCCGGCCAAAGCTCATCCTCCTGGACGAGCCGACGGCCGGCATGAACCCTCAGGAGATGGCGGAGACGACCCAGCTCATCCGCCGGCTCCGGGATGAGCTGGGGATTACGGTGGTGCTCATTGAGCACCAGATGCGGGTGGTCATGGGCATCTCGGAGCGGGTCACCGTCCTCGATTACGGCGAAAAGATTGCCGAGGGCCCGCCGGCAGAGGTCCGGCGAAATCCAAAGGTCATCGAGGCCTACCTGGGAAGGGGTGCCGCCCTTGGTTCAGCCGGTTAGGGACGTCCGCACGGCCGCAACCACCGTGGCCCGGCCGGTCCTGGAACTCCGCCAGGTCCACACCTACTACGGCCACATCCACGCCCTCAAGGGCGTGTCCCTGGTCGTTCAGCCCGGCGAGGTTGTCACCCTTATTGGGGCCAACGGCGCCGGCAAGACGACGACCCTCCGGACCATCTCGGGCCTGGTTAAGCCCCGTCAGGGTCAGGTTCTGCTGGAGGGCCGGGATATCACCCGCCTCCCACCCCACGAGGTTGCCGCCCTCGGCGTCGGCCACGTTCCCGAGGGCCGGCGGATATTCCCCCGGCTCACCGTCCTCGAAAACCTGGAGATGGGCGCCTACCTGGTCCGGGACTCGAAGGAGATCCAGCGGCGGCTCAAGTTCGTTTTCGAGGTCTTCCCGCGCCTTTACGAGCGCCAGGACCAGCCCGGGGGAACCCTCTCCGGGGGCGAACAGCAGATGCTGGCCATCGGCCGGGCCCTGATGATGGAGCCGAAGATAATGCTCCTGGACGAGCCCTCCATGGGCCTGGCCCCGGTCCTGGTCGAGACGATCTTTGAGGTGCTCAGGCGGCTCAACCAGCAGGGAACGACCATCCTGCTGGTTGAGCAGAACGCCCACATGGCTTTGCAGGTGGCGCACCGGGCCTACGTTATCGAGACCGGGCGGATCGTTCTGGAAGGCCCGGCGGCCGAGCTTGCCAGGAACCCGCAGGTTCAGGCCGCGTACCTGGGCGGCCTCGACTAAAGGCCGGCTTGCAACCGGCCCGCGGAGCCCGTTAGACTTCCGTTGACGGAAAACCATCAGCAGGAGGGGAAAGATGACGGAGGTTGCAGATGTCCGGGATGAGCTGAACCGACGGCTCGAGTCCGACGGGGTGGTTATCCGGGCCCCGGTCGCCCCGGCCTACGCCGAGATCCTGACCCCCGAGGCCCTCCGGTTCGTCGCCACCCTTCACCGGGAGTTTAATCCGACCCGCCAGCGGCTCTTGCGCCGCCGGGCCGAAATTCAGGCCGAGATAAATGCCGGAAAACTCCCGGATTTCCTGGCCGAGACCGAAGAGATTCGCCGGGCCGACTGGCAGGTTGCTCCCGAGCCGCCCGACCTCCGGAGGCGGTGGGTGGAGATCACCGGGCCGGTGGACCGCAAGATGATCATCAACGCCCTGAATTCCGGGGCCGACATCTACATGGCCGACTTCGAGGACGCCTTCTCCCCAACCTGGGCCGGCACTGTCGAGGGGCAGATCAACCTCCGGGACGCCGTCGACGGCACCATCGAGTACGTAAGCCCCGACGGGCGGCTTTACCGCCTGGCCGAGAAGACGGCCGTCCTCATGGTCCGGCCCAGGGGCTGGCACCTCGAAGAGAAGCACGTGCTCATTGACGGGGAGCAGGTTTCGGCCTCCCTGTTCGACTTCGGCCTCTTTTTTTACCACAATGCCCGCAAGCTGGTCGCTAAGGGCACCGGCCCGTATTTTTACATTCCCAAGCTCGAGAACCATCTGGAGGCCCGGCTCTGGAACGACGTCTTCAACCGGGCCCAGGACCTGCTGGGCATTCCCCGGGGCACGGTCCGGGCCACGGTCCTTATCGAGACCATCCTGGCCGCCTTCGAGATGGAGGAGATCCTCTACGAGCTCCGGGACCACTCGGCCGGGCTGAACTTCGGCCGGTGGGACTATATCTTCAGCTTCATCAAGAAATTCTTTAACTTCCCGGAATATGTCTTCCCGGACCGGGCCCAGGTGACGATGGATAAACACTTCCTTAAGTCCCTTGCCCTTCTCCTGGTGAATACGTGTCACCGGCGGGGTGCCCATGCCATCGGGGGGATGGCGGCCCAGATCCCGTCCCGGGACCCCGAGGTCAACGAGCGCAACATCGCCAAGGTTCGGGAGGACAAAGACCGGGAGATCTCCCAGGGCTTCGACGGCACCTGGGTCGCCCACCCCTGGCTCGTTCCGGTGGTTCGGGAGATGTTCGAACAGCGGATGCCCGGCCCCGACCAGCGTCACGTCATCCACGAGGACCTGCACGTGACGGCGGCGGACCTGCTGAAGGTGCCCGAGGGGGATATAACCGAGGGCGGCCTGCGGACCAACGTCAACGTCGGCCTGCGCTACCTGGAGTCCTGGCTGCGGGGCGTCGGGGCCGCCTCAATCTTCAACCTCATGGAGGATACGGCCACCAGCGAAATCTGCCGGGCTCAGGTCCAGCAGTGGCTCCGCCACCGGGCAACCCTTAACGACGGCCGGCCCGTGACCGAGGCCCTGGTCAGGCAGGTCTTCAGCGAGGAGCTGGACCGCATCCGGGCCGAGCTGGGTCCCGAGGCCTGGGCCGAAAGCCGGTTTGAACTGGCGGCCAGGATCCTCCAGGAAGAGGTGATTTTCCGGCCCGACTTCGTCGAGTTCCTGCCGCTGGTGGCATACAAGTACATCGACTGAGTTCGCCCGGACGTGACGGTCGAGGTCATCCGGGCCGACTCTGACCGGTCCCGGCGGGAATTTATCCGCTTTCCGCGTGTTGTTTACCGGGACGACCCGGACTGGGTGCCGCCCCTGGAGGCCGATGAGCTTGCGCTGGTCGGCGGCCGGCACCCCTTCTGGGAGCACGGCCAGGTCGTCCCCTTCCTGGCCCTTGCCGACGGCCGGCCGGTCGGCCGGGTCGCCGCCATCCGCAACGACCTTCACAACCGCTATCACGGCCGCCGGGACGGCTTTTTCGGTTTTTTCGAGGCCGTCGATTCGGCCGAAGTCGCCCGAGCCCTCCTGGGTGCCGTGGAAGTCCAGGCCCGCGAGTGGGGCTTCGACACGGTCTACGGACCGGTCTCCCCGTCCATGAACGACCTGGTCGGCTGGGTGGTTGAGGGGACCGGCATGCCGACCTTCCTGATGCCCTACAACCCGCCGTACTACCCGCGGCTGGCCGAGGCCTGCGGGTACGTAAAGGCCATGGACCTCTACGCTTACCTGGCCAGCCGGGCCGACCTGGAGAACCCGCGCTGGGGCCGGATGGTTCAGGCCGCCGAGCGTCTGGCCGAACGGAGCCGGATCAGGCTGAGGCGGGTGGACATGGCCCGGCTTGAGGCCGAGATCCGGGCCTTCGCCCTGGACGTCTACCCGGCGGCCTGGGGCCAGAACTGGGGCTTCCAGCCTATTACCGAAGCCGAGCTCAAGCACATGGCCCGGAGCCTGCGGCCGGTGCTGGTGCCCGACCTCATTCTCTTCGCCGAAAAGGTTCCGGAGAATCCGGACGACGGTCCGCCGGAGGTGGTGGGCGTCCTCATCGCTTCCCCCGACTACAATCCCGTCCTCAAGCGTCTTAACGGCCGGCTTACGCCCTGGGGACTGCTCAGATTTATCTGGGAAGTAAAAATTCGCCGCAGCCTGAAGCGGACGCGCGTGATTGCCTTTGGGATGAAGCCGGCCTACCAGCAGACGGGGGTTGCGGTTCTGATGGTCCACCGGGTGGTTCAGAACGCCCTCCGGCTCGGCTTCGAGGAAATGGAGGTCTCCTGGGTGCTGGAGACAAACCGGGCCATGCGCAACATCGTGGAAAACTTCGGTCTTAGGCCTTACCGGACCTACCGGATTTTTGTCAGAAAGCTTGGACCTGACGGCAGCTAAGCGGCCGGTTCACGGTGGGGCCCGGCCAGACCAGCTGCGGGCCGGCATCCTGGACTTCAGCGCCAGCATCAACCCCTATGCCCCGCCCCCCGGCCTCAGACGGGTCCTGGCCGCCGCCGACGTCAAGAATTACCCTGACCCGGCGACAGGCCGGCTGACTGCCCTTCTGGCTTCGGCCCACAATCTGGGGCCGGAACAGGTCCTGGTGGGAAACGGCGCATCCGAACTGGTCTTTCTCATTGCCCGGGCCCTTCTCAGGCCCGGAAGCCGGGTCGTGGTCGTCGGGCCGGCCTTCGGCGAATACGCCTACGCGTCCGCCCTGGCCGGGGCCGAGGTGACGACTTACCTGGCCCCCGAGGCGGCCGGCTTCGTCCCGGATACGGCCGAACTTGTCCGGCTTTTAGGCCGAAGCCGGCCGGCCGTTATCTGGGCGGCGAACCCGGCCAATCCGACCGGAGTCTATCTGCCGTCGGACCCCTTTGAAGCCATCCTGGAAGCCTGCGGGGGCATCCTGGTTCTGGATGAGGCCTTCCGGTCCTTCGTCGATGGGCCGTGGCCCTCCGAGGTTTTGCTGGGGACCGGCCGGGTTATCCTGCTCAGGTCCCTGACCAAGGACTTCGGACTGGCCGGGCTCCGGCTGGGCTACCTGCTCGGCCCTCCCGAACTTGTCAACCTGGTCCGGGCCCACCAGCCGCCCTGGTCGGTCAATGCCCTGGCCCAGGCCGCCGGCGAATTTGTCCTGACCAGGCCCGGCTTTCTGGAGACCTGCCGGGCCCGGGTCGCGCGTCGGCGCCGGGAGCTCCGGGAAGCCCTCCGGCGCCTCGGCCTCGAGGTCTCCGACGGGGCCGCAAACTTCCTGCTGGTCAGGACCGGGATGGCCTCCGCCTGCGCCCAGTTTCTCCTTGAGGAGCGCCGGATCCTCGTCCGGGACTGCACCTCCTTCGGCCTGCCCGACCACATCCGCGTGGCCGTGCGCCGCCGGCCGGAGAACCGCCGGCTTGCCGCCGCCCTGGCCGAGTGGGTGCGCCGTCGACCCGGGCCTTGACACCGGCGCAACCATCCGCGATAATTAATCGCACAAACGTGCTAAACCGAACGGAGGTTGAGTGGTGAAGCGTGAATTTATGGTTGAGCGGAACGGCCGGACTTTTGTTCTCTATGCCGGTCTTTTGGACGAGGCCCACCGCCAGGGGCTGAAGTCGATCACGACCCAGCTGATCCAGGTTCCGGGTCCTGACAACGGCTACACGGCCATCTGTCAGGCGGTGGTGGAGACCAGCAAGGGGGTCTTCTCCGGCATCGGTGACGCCTCCCCGGAGAACGTCCCGCCGCAGATGCGGATGCACCTCATTCGGATGGCCGAAACCCGTGCCAAGGCCCGGGCCCTGCGGGATGCGGTCAACGTCGGCGTGGCCGCCCTGGAGGAGCTTGCCGAGGAGGCCGAGGCGGTGGAAGCCGGGCCTGCGGGCCGCCGGGCCGGCCGGGGCGCGCCCCGCCAGCTTGTCGCTGAAGATTCGGCGGCGGGCGGCCCAGCCGCAACCGAGGCCCAGATGCGGGCCATCCGGGCCATCGGGCGGACCCGCCACCAGTTCTCGGACGACCAGCTTGAGGAGCTGGCTCGGGAGCGGTTTGGCAAGGGGCTGGCCGAGCTTTCCCGTCGGGAGGCCTCGGCCCTCATTGACGACCTCAGGTCGGGGCCGACCGCCGCGGCCGGCTGACCGGGCCTGGCTTTCTGGCCGGGCCGGTTTCAGCCGCCCGTCCAAACGTTGCCCAGCCTGCGGCCCCCGCCCTTGACCGGAGCCGGCCCAGCCTGCTAACCTAAAGTGGCAGCCGGACCCTTCGCGGCCGGCAGCCCTGCGCAAATTGCAGGCCATGCATACCGCTCGGATCCGCCCGGACCGAGACGGCCCTGGGTGCCTCCCGGTCGGGGGGCTTTTTTCATTCCGGGCGGCGAAAGGAGGGAAGCTGTCCGGTGCTGCTCGCCGTCGATATCGGCAATACCAACGTTACCGTCGGCCTCTTCGCCGGCCAGGAACTCCGGGCAACCTGGCGGTTTGCCACCGACCTGAACCGGATGCCCGATGAGTACGGCCTTCTTCTCACCGGTCTCCTCGCCCATGCGGGGCGGACGCCCGCCGACGTGACCGACGGCATCATTTCCAGTGTGGTTCCGCCCCTGGTCCCTACCTTTCTGGAGGTCTTCGGGCGCTACTTCGGCGGCCTGCGGCCCCTCGTCCTCGAAGCGGGGGTGAAGACCGGGGTGAAAATCCTCTACGAAAACCCGCGGGAAGTCGGGGCCGACCGGGTTGCGAATGCGGCGGCGGCTTACCGGTTTTTCGGCGGTCCGACCGTTGTCATCGACTTCGGCACGGGCACAACCTTCGACGTGGTCTCGGCCCGGGGCGAGTACCTGGGGGGCGTCATCGCCCCCGGTATCGGCATCGCCGCCGAGGCCCTCTTTCAGCGGACGGCCAAGCTGCCGCGTGTGGAGGTCGCCCGGCCCCGGTCGGCCATTGGCCGGAATACCGTTGCGGCCATCCAGGCCGGCCTCTACTTCGGGTATATTGGCCTCGTGAATGAGATCCTTAACCGGATAATACAGGAGCTCGGTGAACGCCCCCGCGTTATCGCCACCGGCGGCCTCGCCGAGCTCATTGCCCCCGATATCCCCGCCATCGAGCGGGTTGTCCCGGAGATCACCCTCCAGGGGCTCCGCATTATATACGAGCTGAACCGGAAGGAGGCCTGATGCTCGGCGGGAAGCGCATCTTGCTCGGCGTAACCGGAAGCATTGCGGCCTACAAGGCCGTCCAGCTGGCCAGCGACCTGGTCAAGGCCGGGGCGCTGGTGGACGTCATCCTTACCCGGGCCGCCCTGGAGTTTATCACCCCCCTCTCCTTCCGGGCAATAACCCACCGCGACGTTTTTACGTCTATGTTCGACCCGGCTCAGCCCGAGGCCCTCGAGCACGTAACCCTGGCCCGGGAAATTGACGCGGTTGTTGTCGCCCCGGCAACGGCCCACGCCCTGGCCAGGTTCGCCCTGGGCCTTGCCGATGACCTCCTGTCGGCCACCGTCCTTGCCACCCGCGCCCCGGCCGTCATTGCCCCGGCGATGGAAACGGCCATGTACGAGCACCCCGCAACCCAGGCCCACCTGGCGACCCTGAAAGGGCGGGGCTGGGTCGTTGTCGGGCCTGCCGCCGGCCGGCTGGCATCCGGCGCCGTCGGCCGGGGCCGGCTGGCCGAACTCGAGGACATTATCGGGGCGCTGCGGTGGGCCCTGGGCCGCCGGGGCGACCTGGCCGGCCGCCGCATTGTCGTGACGGCCGGCCCGACCCGGGAGCCCATCGACCCCGTTCGGGTGATTACCAACCGCTCATCGGGCAAGATGGGGTTTGCTGTCGCCGAGGCCGCCCGGGACCGGGGGGCCGAGGTGGTCCTGGTCACCGGTCCGGTCAGCCTCCGGGACCCGTACGGCGTCGAGGTTCGACGGGTTCAAACGGCCTGCGAGATGTACGAAGCGGTGAAGGATGCGGTTGTCGGCTGCGACGCCCTCATCGCCGCCGCGGCCGTCGCCGACTACCGGCCGGAGTCCGTTTCGGCCGAAAAGATCAAGAAGGCCGACCAGCCCGAACTGGTCGTCCGCCTCGTCCGCAACCCCGACATTCTGGGCGAGGTTCGGGGCGATTTCGTACGGGTCGGTTTCGCGGCTGAGTCTCAGGACCTCATTGCTAACGCCCGTCAGAAGCTGGCCGAGAAGGCCCTGGACCTGGTGGTTGCCAACGACATCACCGCCCCGGACGCCGGCTTCGAGGTGGACACCAACCGGGTTGTCCTGGTTTACCCCGACGGGCGGGCCGAGGAGCTTCCCCTCCTGTCAAAATACGAGGTCGCCCACCGGGTGCTCGACCGGGTGGCCGAGCTACTCCGGGCCCGCCGGCCCGCCGGGGCCGGTTAGAGTCTGGCCAGGGCCTCGAGAAGCTCGTCCGGGTCCGGCAGGGTACCGGGCGGGTAGACCTTTTTCCAGCGGACGACCCCTTCGGTGTCGATAATAAAGACGCTCCGGTTCGCCATGCCCCGCTCGGCGTTAAACACCCCGTAGGCCTGGGCGACGGCCCCGTGGGGCCAGAAGTCGGACAGGAGGGGAAAATCGATCCCGCCGAGCTTCTCCGCAAAGGCCTGGTGGCTGAAGACCGTGTCGCACGAGACGCCCAGAACCTGGGCGTTTGCGGCCTCGAAGCGGTCCAGCGCCCGCTGCAAGGTCCGCAGTTCGTTGGTTCAGCCCGGTGTGAAATCCGCCACGTAGAAGCAGAGGACCACCGGCTTCCGCCCCAGGTAGTCGGTGAGCGACACCCGGGCGTCCCTGGAAACCGGCAGGGAGAACTGGGGAGCGGGCATCCCAACCTCAATTTCGGCCATGACCGTCTCCTCTTCCGCCAGGGCTTTCGGCTGATTTTAGAGCAGCAGACAGCCCGGCCTCAACCGCTTGCCGGGCAGGCACCCCGGCCAGGCCAGGCCGGCCCACCTTGATGGCGGCCGCCACCGCCGCCGTCCGGGCCGCGGCCAGGGGATCGTTGCCGGCATCGAGGCCGATGAAGAAGGCCGCGGCGAAGACATCCCCGGCCCCCGTCGGGTCCACGGCCGGCCGGACGAAGGCCGGAACCCGGTGATGCCGGCCGTCGACCCAGAGGTCCACCCCAGCCTCGGCCCGGGTGAGGACCAGATACCGGACCCGGCTCGCCAGGCGTTCCACCACTTCCAGGTCCGGCCCCAGGTCTTCGGCCGAGAGAACCACCGCATCGAACAGTCCCAGCACCGCCTCAAGTTCCGGCCGCCAGCGGCTTTCAACCTGACCCCCGGGGCCGAACCGCCGGAGCCAGCCCTGGGCCGTGCAGCCCCGAAACCTGGCCCCGAGCCTGGCCCATTCGGGGGCCGGGACGACCTCGCCGGCGACCGGCCCGAGATGCAGAATACGGGGCCGCCAGCCGGCCGGGACATCGCCCGGTCCCAGGGTCTCAGCCCGGGCCAGGAGTCGCTGGCGACGACCCGCGGCCGTGTAGATGTTTTCAAAAATAGTTGTTCGGGGGGCCGCCCGCACCGCCCACCGCACCTTCCCGGCCCTGCCTCTGGGGGCCAGCTCCGGTGCCTGGCCGTAGACGGCCGCAAGCCAGCCAGGCTCAGCCGACGTCACGGCCGCAACGTTGAGTCCCCACCGGGCCGCGAGGAGGCCGGCGTAAAGGACCGTGCCGCCCGGACGCTCCTGGTCGTCGACGATATCCCGGGTGACGTGGCCGACGACCAGGTAATCCGTCAAGGTCGAGGCCGGGGCCGGAAGGGCCGGCGGGCCGGACCGCGCGGGTGGCCCCGGGGCCGCCGGGGCATGACCACCACCCGACGGGCGTCGCCCGTGCCGGTGCTCTGGGTGGTGACTTCGGGATGGTTTGCCAGCGTCAGGTGGATCACCCTCCGCTCGGCCGGGGGCATCGCATCCAGGGGCACCGGACGGCGGGTTCTGGCGACTTTCTGAGCGGCCCGCAGGGCCAGGGCTTTCAGGCTCTGGACCCGCCGGACCCGGTAGTCTTCGATATCGATGTTGACCGAGGCCCGGTCCTGGAACCGCCGGGCGAGCAGATGATTTACAAGAAACTGGAAGCTGGCCAGGGTTGCGCCGCGGCGGCCGATGAGGACCGAAACGTCGTCCCCCTGCAGGTTCAGGGTAACCGGGGCCGGCTCGAGGGTCGGCTCGCCGGCCGCCGGCCGCCGGACTTCCACGGTGGCCTCAAGACCGAGGCCCGAAAGCAGGGAATGGACCACCTCCCAGGCCGCGGCCGCCAGCTCCCGCTCGGCCTCGTCGAAGTCGTTGGGAATCGCCAGGCCGCCGGCATTGCGGAGCCTGACCCGGATCCGCGCATCCTCCCCGCCGAGGCCGAGGATGCCGCCCCGACCCTCGGTGACGACGAAGATATCAAGCTCGTCCCGGGTCCGTCCCAGCGTCTGCTCCGCCTTCCGGATGGCTTCCGCCACACTCCGGGCCGAAAACTCGTACTCCCTGGTCTCCGATTCCATCACGCCTCCACCTCGTTATTTGCGCCGGCCGGTTGCCGGCTTCGGGCTGATTCCCCGGCGCCGGAACACACCCCAGAGCCTCCGAAGGCCCGCCCACCCGGCGGCCACCGTCGGCTCCAGGGTGCCCCAGCCGGTGACAAAGTACTGGATCACGATGCTTATCACGTTCGACACGAGCCAGTAAATCGCCAGCCCGCTCGGAAACTGGATGGTGAAGAAGGCGAACATCAGGGGCATGGTGATGAGCATCATCTGATTCATCTGTTGCTGTTGAGGGTCGGCCGACGGGGTCGACATCATCTTCTGCTGGGCCCAGGTCGAGAGCCCGACCAGCACCGGCAGGATGTAGAGGGGGTCCGGGTGGGCCAGGTCCAGCCAGAGGAACCGGTTGTTCAGGGGAATCGCCTGATGGACGATGCTCAGCCACGGGTAGATGTGCTTCGAGAGCTCCAGGAGGCCTTCAGGCCGGTCCGAAAGGGCAAAAACGATCGCCTGATAGAGGCCGATCCAGATGGGAAACTGGATCAGGGTCGGCACAAGACACCCCAGGGGGCTGACGCCGTGCTCCCGGTAGAGGGCCATCGTCTCCCGGGAGAGTTTTTCCCGGTCGTCCCGGTACTTGCGCTGCAGCTCCTGGATCTTCGGCTGGAGCTGGCTGAGCTTGCGGGAGGCGTGGAGCTGGCGCAGGGTAAGGGGCAGCATCAGAACCCGAACGATGACCGTAAACGCAATGACCGCGACCCCAAAGTTGTAGCCCAGCAGCACGTAAAGCGCCAGCAGGGCGTTGACCATCGGGTTGAAGAGCAGGAGGTTGAACAGGTCGCTGATGGAAGGCATTCTTTCCGGACTATTTCCTTGTTTGAATGCGCCATTTCGGCGCGCCGGTTACGCTATCAAAAGAGTATACCCAAAAATTTTGGGTGGCAACAAAAACCCGGCCCCGCCCCGCCCCGATTGTCCCGACAACCGGCGCCCCGACGTTATGCTCCTGGCCGCCCCAGAGGACCTGTCCGTCGGCCGGCCGCAGCCCAACCACCTGGCCGCCGTCGTCGGCAAGCACCAGTACCCCGTCGGCGATCACCGGGTCGGCCTTCACCCGGTGGGGGGCCCGGTAGACCCACCTCGTCTGGCCGGTGGCCGCGTCCAGGGCGTAGACGTTCTGGTCCAGGGCCGCCACGTAGACGGTGTTGCCGTCCACCAGCGGCGCCGCCCAGACCCAGTGGCCGGCGGCCAGCCGCCAGCGCTCCCGGCCGGTCTCCAGGTCGACGGCCCGGACGGTGGAGTCAAGGCCGCCGAAGAAGGCGGCGCCCGACCCGACCCCCGGGGCTCCCGGCAGGGCGCCGTCGGCCCGGAACTGCCAGCGAACCTGCCCGGTTCCCAGGTCCAGGGCCCGGAGGTAGTGGTCCATCCCGGCTATAAGGACGGTTGTGCCGGCAACCACCGGCCTTGCCCAGACCGGCCGCTCGGCCGCCTGCTCCCAGCGCACCTGACCGGAGCTGGCGTCCAGGCCGACGATGCGTCCGGCGCCGTTGGCGGCGACGACGATTCCCGCCGCCACCGCCGGGCCGGCGATGACCGGCGCCCCGGTATCGAACTCCCACCGGACGTCCCCGGTGGCGGCGTCGAGGGCGTAGACCTTCCGGTCGTAGGCCCCCACAACCACCAGGCCGCGGCCGACGGCCGGCGGCCCGTAAACCGCCGTCAGGTTCCGGTCTGCTTCCCGGGGAAACTGCCAGCGGACCTCGCCGGTGTCCGGGTCGAGGGCGAAGAGCCTGGCCTCGGCCCCGACCAGGTAGACCAGCGTCGCCGTCGGACCCGCCTGGCCGAAGGCCACATTGGCCCAGCCGTGGGGGCCCGGCGGCGCACACGAGGCCACCAGACCGACGAGCAGACCTGCCGTCAGGACGGCGCCGATCCGGCTCACGGGACCGGGTCGTATCCGCCGGGGTTGAAGGGATTGCAACGCACCAGCCGTTTTACCGTGAGCCAGCCGCCTCTGACCAGCCCGTATTTTTCGATGGCCTGGTAGCCGTACTCCGAGCACGACGGGATGAACCGGCAGCTCGGCGGCGTCACCTGTGAAACCGTCTGCTGATAAAGCCGAATCAGTCTGAGAACCACCCGGGTTGCCATCAGGTTTCTGCGAGCAGGCCGGCCTTCCGGAAAAGCTCCTCCAGGGCTTGCTTTATCTGCCAGAAGTCGACGGCTTTTGCCGGCTCCCGCGCAATTATAACAACGTCATAGCCGGGCCGGACCGGAAGCTGCCGGCAGACCTCCCGGAGGCGCCGCTTCAGCCGGTTCCGGGCCGTAGCCTTCCCGATCCGGCGCCCCACAATGAAGCCGAACCGGGTAATCCCGAGGCCGGTCGGCAGGGCCCGGACCACGAAGAGGGAATTCGACCATCCCTGCCCCTGGCTGAGGACAGCATCAAACTCGCGCCGGCGGGTTAAGCGCCGTTCCCGGTTCAAACGGTAAGCCGGTGGCGCCCCTTCAGGCGTCGCCGGTGGAGAACCTCACGGCCCGTCCGGGTACTCATCCGGGCCCGAAATCCGTGAACGCGCTTGCGGCGTCGGACTTTCGGCTGGTACGTTCGCTTGGGCAACGTCCGCCAACCTCGGCTTGAACTCTAACCAGAATTCTACCCCCCGTCGGCCGGGGTGTCAAAATCGGCGGGTCCCGCTTCAGGCCCCCACCGGGACCCCGCCCCAGGGCAGCCGGCGGGCCTCGTAGGCGGCAATCTTGTCCTCGTGGCGCAGGGTTAGGGCGATGTCGTCGAGGCCGTTGAGCAGGCAGTAGCGGCGAAACTCGTCGACCTCAAAGGGCCAGCTCCGGCCGTCCTCGTCTTCGACCACCAGCCGCTCCAGGTCCACCGTTGCGGTGTAGGCCGGCCGGGCCTTCGCCTTATCAAGCATCTCCTGGACAGCCTCCTCGGGCAGAACCACCGGCAGCAGGCCGTTCTTAAAGCAGTTATTGTAGAAGATATCAGCGAAACTCGGGGCGATAATCGCCCGAAATCCGTAATCGAGCAGGGCCCAGGGGGCATGCTCCCGGGACGACCCGCACCCGAAGTTCCGGCCGGACACCAGGATCTTTGCCCCGGCATACCTGGGGTCGTTGAGTTCGAAATCCGGGTTCGGCGAGCCGTCCTCCCGGAACCGCCAGTCGTAGAATAAAAACTGGCCGTAGCCGGTACGCTCAATCCGCTTCAAGAACTGCTTGGGAACGATCTGGTCCGTGTCCACGTTGACCCGGTCCAGGGGCGCAACCTGCGACGTCACCCGCACGAACGGCTCCATTTCAGTTCACCTCCCAGGTTCGAACGTCGACGAAGTGGCCGGCAATCGCCGCGGCCGCCGCCATGGCCGGACTCACCAGGTGGGTGCGGCCGCCCCGGCCCTGCCGGCCCTCGAAGTTGCGGTTGGACGTCGAGGCGCACCGCTCCCCCGGGCTCAGAATGTCAGGGTTCATCCCCAGGCACATCGAACACCCCGCCTCCCGCCACTCAAAACCGGCCTCTTTGAAGATCTTGTCCAGGCCCTCGGCCTCGGCCTGGAGGCGGACCTGCGTCGAGCCGGGGACCACCATCGCCCGGACCCGGGGATGGACCTTCCGGCCCCGGACGATTTCGGCCGCCTGGCGCAGGTCCTCGATCCGGGAGTTCGTGCACGAGCCGATGAAAACCCGGTCGATTTTAATCTCGGTTATCGGGGTGCCCGGCTCAAGTCCCATATATTCCAGGGCCCGCTCGGCGGCCTTACGTTCGGCCTCATCCGCAAACTCCGCCGGGTCCGGAACCCGCCCGGTTACCGGCACCACCTGTCCCGGGTTTGTTCCCCAGGTCACGTATGGTTCAATGGTCGACCCGTCAATGACCACGACCTTGTCATAGGTCGCCCCCGGGTCGGTCCGGAGCTCCCGCCACATGGCCACTGCCCGGTCCCAGTCATCCCCCTTCGGGGCGAAGGGCCGGCCCCGCAGGTACTCAAAGGTCTTCTCGTCGGGGGCGACCATCCCGGCCCGGGCCCCGGCCTCGATGGACATGTTGCAGACGGTCATCCGGCCCTCCATGGATAGGGACCTGATGACCTCACCGGTATACTCGATGACGTGGCCCGTCGCCCCGGCCACCCCGATCCGGCCGATGATGCCCAGGATGACGTCCTTTGCCGTCACCCCCCGGCCGAGCCTGCCGGTAACCCGAATCTCCATAGTCTTCGGTCGGTGCTGCCAGAGGCACTGGGTGGCCAGGACGTGCTCCACCTCCGAGGTGCCGATCCCAAAGGCCAGGGCGCCGAACGCCCCGTGGGTTGAGGTGTGGCTGTCCCCGCAGACGATGGTCTTGCCCGGCAGGGTCAGGCCCAGCTCCGGCCCGATAACGTGGACAATGCCCTGATGGGGGCTTTCGATCCCGAAGAAGGTGATGCCGAAATCCCGGCAGTTTTTCACCAGGGTCTCCACCTGCTGGCGGGCAATGGGGTCGGTAATGATGTGCCGGTTGACGGTCGGGATCGCGTGGTCGACCGTCGCGAAGGTGAGGTCCGGACGCCGGACCTTCCGGCCCGCCAGCCGCAGGCCCTCGAAGGCCTGGGGCGAAGTCACCTCGTGGACCAGGTGCAGGTCGATGTAGAGGAGCGCCGGGCCGCCGGGCTCCTCGTACACGACGTGCTGTTCCCAGATCTTCTCAAAGAGGGTCTTCGGTTGCCCCATAAGTCCTTCTCCCCTTTACAGGTTGGCGATGACGGCCTCGGTGAACTCCGCCGTCCCCACCACCCGGGCCTCCGGCTCGGCAATGTCGGCCGTCCGGTAGCCCTGGGCCAGCGTCCGCTCAACCGCGGCCTCAATGCCGGCTGCCTCATCGGTCAGCCCGAACGAGTGCCGGAGCATCAGGGCCACGCTCAGAATCGCCCCGGTCGGGTTGGCCACACCCCGGCCGGCGATATCCGGGGCCGTGCCGTGGACCGGCTCATAGAGGCCGCGCCGGCCCCGCCCCAGGCTCGCCGACGGGAGCATCCCCAGGCTCCCGGCCAGGGTCGCGGCCTCGTCCGAAAGGATGTCCCCAAACATATTTTCCGTCACGATGACGTCGAAGTCCCGGGGCCGGGAGACCAGGGCCATGGCCGTCGAGTCGACCAGGGCGTGCTCCAGCTCCACATCCGGGTACTCCCTGGCGACCTCCGTGGCCACCGCCCGCCACAGCTGGGACGAGGCCAGCACATTCGCTTTATCGACCGATGTGACCTTTCGACGCCGCTGGCGGGCAAGCTCAAAGGCCGCCCGGAGAACCCGGCGGATTTCCGCTTCGGTGTAGCGGAGGGTGTCCACCGCCCGGCGTCCCTGCCGACCGGAAAACACCCCCCGCGGCCGGCCGTAGTAGAGGCCGCCGGTGAGCTCCCGGACCACCACCAGGTCGGCCCCCTGCTGCCGGTCGGGCTTGATGGGCGAAGGGCCGGTTACCCCCGGCCAGGCCCGGACCGGCCGCAGGTTGGCATAGAGGCCGAGGGCCTTGCGCAGGACCAGCAGGCCCCTTTCCGGCCGGGCCTCAACCGGCAGGTGGTCCCAGCGGGGGCCGCCGACGGCCCCGAAAAGGACCGCATCGGCCTCCCGGCAGAGCCTTAACGTTTCCTCGGGCAGGGGCCTGCCGGTCCGGTCGATGGCCGCACCCCCGACCAGCCCCTCCCTGAGCTGAAGTTTCAGGCGGGCCCTTTCGGCCACGCGTTCCAGGACCCGAATGGCCGCGCCGATAACCTCCGGGCCGATCCCGTCGCCCGGGAGCACCGCGATCCTGACCAACGTGCTCCTCCTCTCAGGGTGTGCCGAGGGGTACGTTCCGGCCGGTGGCCTCGTAGCTGGAAATCAGCCGGTTAATGGCATTCACAAAGGCCCGGGCGCTGGCCACAATGATGTCGGTGGCAACGCCCCGGCCCGGGACCTGCCGGCCCTCGTGCTCGATGATCACGCTCACCTCGCCGACGGCGTCGCCGCCCTCGGTGACGGCCCGCACCGAGTAATCGAGCAGGCGGGCCGGAATGTTCACGGCCCGGACCACGGCATTGCAGACGGCATCTACCGGCCCATTCCCCGAGGCGACCTCGGTGATTGACCGGCCGTCGGGCGCGGTGACCGTGACGGTCGCCACCGGCACAATCCGGTCGCCGGTGTGAACCTGGACGCTTTCAAGCCGGTAGTGCTCCACGTGCTGGGCCTGAATCTCGTCCGAGACAATGGCGATGAGGTCCCGGTCGGTGACCTGCTTTTTGCGGTCGGCGATCTCCTTGAAGCGGGCGAAGGCCCGGCGCAGTTCTTCAGGGCCGAGGTCGTAGCCGAGCTCCAGGAGCCTGGCCCGGAAGGCGTGCCGGCCCGAGTTCTTGCCCAGGACAAGCTGACTGGAAGTAAGGCCGATATCCTTGGGGTCCATAATCTCGTAGGTCGTCCGCTCCTTAAGAACGCCGTCCTGGTGGATTCCCGACTGGTGGCGGAAGGCGTTCACACCCACGATCGCCTTGTTCGGCTGAACAACCATCCCGGTCAGGTCGCTGACCAGCCGGCTCGTCCGGGCGATCTCCCGGGTATTTATCCGGGTCGTGAACCCGTAGAAATCCCGCCGGGTGTGCAGGGCCATGATTATCTCCTCGAGGGCGGCGTTGCCGGCCCGCTCCCCGATGCCGTTAATGGTCCCCTCCACCTGACGGGCCCCGGCCCGGATACCGGCGAGGGAATTAGCAACGGCCATGCCCAGGTCGTCGTGGCAGTGGACGCTGACAACGGCCTTGTGAATGTTGGGCACGTTCTCAAAGACGCCCCGAATCAGGGCGTAGAACTCCTCCGGGGTAGCGTAGCCGACGGTGTCGGGGATGTTAACCGTGGTTGCCCCGGCCTCGATAACCTCCGTCAAAATCTGGTAAACGAAGCGGGGGTCCGACCGGGTTGCGTCCATGGGTGAAAACTCGACATTCGACGTGTACCGGGCCGCCCGCCGGACCATGGCCACCGCCAGCTCCAGGACTTCCTCCCGGGACTTCCGGAGCTGGTGGGCCAGGTGAATGTCCGAACTCGACAGGAAAACATGGATGCGCGGGTCGGCCGCATCCTTGATGGCGTCCCAGGTCACGTCGACCGACTCGGGGTTGGCGTGGGTCAGGGCGGCGATGGTGCAGTTCCGCACCTCCCGGGCGATGGTTCGCACCGCCTCGAAGTCCCCCGGCGAAGTCATCGGGAAGCCCGCCTCAATGACGTCCACCCCGAGGCGCTCGAGCTGTTTGGCAATCTCAAGTTTCTCTTCTTTCGTCAGGGCCACGCCGGGCGACTGCTCGCCGTCCCGCAGGGTCGTGTCAAAGATAATAATCCGTTCCATCCCAAACCTCCTTTGGCATCTGTTACATCTCGGGCTTTTTGAGCCAGGGCATCATCGCCCTCAGCTGGCGGCCGACAACCTCCAGGGGATGGTTGGCCTCGGCCCGCCGCATGGCGTAAAACGAGGGCCGGCCCGCCTGGTTCTCCAGAATCCACTCCCGGGCGAACCGGCCGCTCTGGATCTCGGCCAGAATCTCCCGCATCGTCTCCTTCACCCGCCCGTCGATGACCCTGGGCCCCCGGGTGTAGTCGCCGTACTCGGCCGTATCTGAGACGCTGTAGCGCATGTAGGCCAGTCCGCCCTGATACATCAGGTCGACGATAAGCTTGAGCTCGTGGAGGCACTCGAAGTAGGCCAGCTCGGGCTGATAGCCGGCCTCGGTCAGCACCTCGAAGGCGGTCTTGACCAGGGCCGATACCCCGCCGCAGAGGACCGTCTGCTCCCCGAAGAGGTCGGTTTCGGTCTCTTCTTTAAAGGTGGTCTCGACCACCCCCGCCCGGGTGCAGCCGATCCCCTTCGCGTAGGCGAGGGCGACCTCCCTGGCCCGACCTGAAACATCCTGGTGGACCGCCAGCAAGGCCGGTACCCCCAGCCCCTGGGTGAAGAGCTCCCGCATCATGTGCCCCGGGGCCTTGGGCGCAACCATGCTCACGTCCACGTCGGGGGGCGGGACGACCTGGCCGAAGTGGATGTTAAAGCCGTGGGCGAACATGAGGGTCTTGCCCGGCTTCAGGGCGGGCGCGATGGACGTATTATAGACCTCCCGGTGAACCTGGTCCGGCATCAGGACCATGATGATGTCAGCCTGCTCGCAGGCCTCCCGCACCGTTGCCACCGGCAGGCCCTGGGCCTGAGCCCGCGCCCACGATTTACTGCCGTCGTAGAGGCCGACCACCACATCGAGGCCGCTGTCCCGCAGGTTCAGGCTGTGGGCGTGGCCCTGGGAGCCGAACCCCAGGACGGCAATCCGCCGGCCCTTGAGCAGGTTAAGGTCGGCGTCGGCATCGTAATAGATTCGTGCCAACTGGTCACCTCCCTCGCTTAAGCAGATTTCGCCTGAACCGCCCGCGCCCGGGCGCTGGCCCGGGTCATCGCAACCCGCCCGGTGCGGACGACCTCCTGAATACCGTACGAGCGGAGCAGGGAGATAAGGGCATCGATCTTATCCTCGGTCCCGGTAGCCTCGATGATGAGGGCGTCCGGCGCGACGTCGATAATTTTCGCCCGGAAGATGTCAATGATGGGGATGATCTCCGACCGAACCGGGGCCGGCGCCGAGACCTTTATGAGGGCCAGCTCCCGCTGAACGCTCGTTTCCTCATCAAGCTCGCTGATCTTGATGACGTCGATGAGCTTGTAAAGCTGTTTGACCACCTGCTCAAGGCCGCTGGGCTCGCATTTTATGACCAGCGTCAGGCGGGAAAGCCCCGGCCGCTCCGACGGGCCAACAGCCAGGCTGTCAATGTTGAACATCCGCCGCCGGAAAAGGCTGGCGATCCGGTTCAGAACCCCCGGCTGGTCCTGAACCAGGGCAACGATGGTGTGCTTTTTCACCTCGGCCACGACTTGGCAACCTCCGGTACGGGCATGGGAATCGTCTCGCTCAGGGCCGCCCCCGGCGGCACCATGGGGAAGCAGTTTTCTTCCTGCTCGACCTGGAACTCGATGAGGGCCGGGCCCGGATAAGCCAGGGCGGTCTCGACCGTCGGGGCCACCTCCTCCCGGCTGCTGACCCGGAACCCGGGGATGCCGTAGGCCTCGGCCAGCTTGACGTAGTCGGGGTTAAAGAGGGCAACGGCCGAGTAACGGTTGTTGTAAAAGAGCTGCTGCCACTGCCGGACCATCCCCAGGTAGCCGTTGTTAATGACGGCGATTTTTATGTCGATTCGATTCTCGACACAGGTAGCCAGCTCGTACATGGTCATCTGGAAGCCGCCGTCCCCCTCAATGGCCCAGACCACCGCATCGGGCCTGGCAAGCTTTGCCCCGATGGCCGCGGGCAGGGCAAAGCCCATGGTCCCCAGGCCGCCCGAAGTGATGAAACAGTTGGGCTTATCCCGGCAGAAGTACTGGGCCGCCCACATCTGGTGCTGGCCGACGCCGGTCGTAAAACAGGCGTTCTCCGGGGTCATATCGTAGATGGTCTTGATCACGTAGGTCGACCACAGCCGGCCGTCGTCGGGGATATACAGCGAGGGGTAGCGGCGGCGCATCTCATCCAGCCAGTTCAGCCAGGCCGTGTGGTTTCCGGGCTGAACATACTTGTTCAGAACCCGGAGCACGTGCTTGACGTCCCCCACGATGGGCACGTCGCACCGGACGTTCTTGCCGATCTCCGCCGGGTCAATATCCACGTGGATGATCTTGGCCTTGGGCGCAAAATCCTTGAACCGGCCCATAGCCCGGTCATCAAACCGGATGCCGAGGCCGATGATCAGGTCGGCCTCGTTGGTCGCCATATTGATGTGATACATGCCGTGCATCCCCATCATTCCCTGGTAGAGGTAGTGGTTGGCCGGGAAGTTGGAGATGCCCAGCAGGGTGTTCACCACCGGAATCTGGGCCTTTTCGGCCAGCTCCCGGAGCTCGGCGTAAGCCCCGGCCAGGATGATGCCGTGGCCAGCGATGATCAGGGGCCGCTCTGACCGGTTGATAAGCTCGGCGGCCTTTTTGATCTGGGCGACATGACCCTGAATGGTCGGCTGATACCCCGGCAGGTCGATACTTTCAGGGTAGTGGAACTCGGCCTCCTCCTGGAGGACATCCCTGGGGATGTCGACGAGCACGACGCCGGGGCGGCCCGAACTGGCAATGTAAAAAGCCTCCTTAATGACCCGGGGAATGTCGGCGGCGTCGAGGACCAGGTAGTTGTGCTTGGTAATCGGGAGCGTAATCCCGGTTACGTCGGTTTCCTGGAAGGCATCCTTGCCGATCATGGCCCGGGGAACCTGGCCGGTAATGACCACCATGGGCACCGAGTCCATCTGGGCATTGACAATGGCCGTAACCAGGTTCGTTGCGCCCGGCCCGGAAGTCGCCACGGCCACCCCGACCTTTCCGCTCGCCCGGGCGTAAGCATCGGCGGCGTGCCCGGCACCCTGCTCATGACGGACGAGGATGTGCCTGATCTGCGGGTACTCAGGCAGGTAGTGATAGAACGGCAGGATCGCCCCCCCAGGATAACCGAAAATCACTTCAACGCCTTCTCGGACCAGCGACTCGGCCAGGATCTGCGCTCCCTTTAACCTCATTGGACCTGAACCTCCCATCGGGTCTTCGGGTTAACAAAAAGTCCCGCCCCCCTCGGGGCGGGACTCTTCTTTCCCGCGGTACCACCCGAGTTGGCGCGGCGGCCGTCAGGCAGATACCGGGTACGAAAATGAGCTCACCCGAAGGGGCGAGCTCATCGTTGCCGCGGTACCACCCTTCTTGGCGTCGGGACCAGGCACGCCTGGTCAGCCGCGCCCACTCTGGCGCTGTAACGGGCGCACCCGACCGGGTCTACTTGGATAAACCAAACGAGGCGACCGGCGACGTCGCCCCGTCCGTTCAACCCGGCTGCTCAGGGGCGAGTTCGGGGGCATACTCTACCGGGCTTCCACCGAACCCCGGCTCGCTGGAGAGCAGCGGCCGCCCTACTACTCCCCGTCGACGCAGTAGGCTCTCGGCAGTTTCGCAACGATAGTACCACACATTTCGGCAACTGTCAAGGGCTGGCGGGCCCCAGCTCTCCCGGGCCGACTCGCCGGCTACCAGGCTGTCGCCTTCCGCTCAGCTACCACCCGCCGGTAGACCTGGAGGGTCTCCCCGGCGATCCGGCCCCAGTTGTAGCGCTCCGTTACCAGCCGGTAGGCATTTTCCACCCGCTGGCGGGTCCACTCGGGGTGGGTCAGGGTGTGGAGAATGCCCCAGGCCAGGGATTCCGGGTTCCCGGGCTGGACCAGAATCCCGGTCTCATGGTTGGTAATAATCTCCCGAAATCCGCCCACGTCGGTTGCGACCACCGGAGCGCGGGCAGCCATGGCTTCCAGGGCAACAATGCCAAAGGGCTCGTAGTGGCTCGGGAAGACGGCCGCATCCGCCAGGACGAAGAGCCGGTCGCGGTCCTCGTCCGGAATAAACCCCGTGAAGTAGAACTTGGGTCCGATCCCCAGGCTCTCGGCCCGGGCCCGCAGGGAGTCCAGCATGGGGCCGCTGCCGGCAACCACGAATTTGACGTCGGGTGCCTTAGCCAGAACTGCCGGCCCCGCGGCCACCAGGTCCTGGTAGCCCTTTTCCCAGACGAGCCGGCCGACGCCGAATACTATGCGCTCCGACGGATGGGCGAACCGGGCGCGGAATTCGGTCAGGTCCACCCCGAACCAGCGCTCGAAACGGGAGCGGTCCACCCCGTTAGGAATCACATCGATTTTATCGGGCGGCACCTGGAGGGCCTGGATGACCTCGTCCCGCATGAACCGGCTGCAGGTGATGACTCGCCACGCCTCGTACGTAAGCCACCATTCGACGCTGTGGATGGCCCGTTGCAGTTCGCCGGCAAGCCGGCCGCCGCTTCGGCCGTATTCGGTGGCGTGGATGGTTGCGACCAGGGGCGTCTTGTAGGCGTGCTTGAGGGCAATGGATGCGTACGCCACCAGCCAGTCATGCCCGTGTATTATGTCAAAATGCCCGAACTGTTCAAAGAGCCGGCGGCCGGCCACCTCAAGGCTGACGTTGGTCCGCTGGACGACGCCGAAAAAGTCGGCCGCATCGACCCCGGTGGGGGGTTCTACCCGGTGGATGACCGAGCTTGCGGTGATTTCTTCGACCTCGTAGCCGCCGCGCAGGCGGGGCGTAAGCAGGTGGACCTCGGCTCCCAGGGAGGACAGGTGGGGTACCAGCTCGGCGACGTGCTTGCCCAGGCCGCCGATATTGTGGGGTGGGTATTCCCAGGAAAGCATCAACACGCGCATTTCAACCGGTTTCCTCCTCGACCGACAGGGCCGCCAGCAGGCCCAGAATCGCGTAGTTTACGGTGAGGGAGCTTCCCCCGTAGCTGATAAAGGGCACCGTCAGCCCGGTCAGGGGGATGAGCCGGACCGTCCCGGCCAGGATAATGAAGCTCTGGAAGCCCAGGGTAAGGCCCAGGGTAACCGCCAGGAGCCGGTTGTACTCCGAACGGGCCGCCAGGCTCAGCCGGAAGCACCGGGCGATGAGGACCAGGTAGAGCCCAACGGCCCCGACGACCCCGAGGAGGCCCAGCTCTTCGCCCAGGGCCACGAACACGAAGTCCGTGCGGACGGCCGGAACCAGGTCAGGCCGGCCGAGGCCGAGGCCTGTCCCGCCCACCCCCCCGGCGGCCAGGGCAATAAGCGCCTGGACGACCTGAAACCCGCGCCCTTCCGGGTCGGACCAGGGGTCGAGCCAGACGTGGATTCGCTCCCGCACGACCGGGTTGAAAAGATAGCCCCCGGCCGCAGCCAGGGCCGCCGGCACCAGGCCGAGCAGGATGTGGGCCGGACGGGGCGCGGCCGCATAGAGACTTCCGACCGCAACCCCAAGAACCAGGAGGGCGCTGCCCAGGTCCCGCTGGGCGAAGAGCAGGAGCAGGGCCAGGCCGGTAACGACCCCCAGGGGGACCAGGTACGCCGTGGCCGGCACCGTGAGGGGCCCCAGCCGGCGGCGGGCGTAGTAGAGCAGTTCCCGCCGTTCGGCCAGGTAGCCGGCCAGGGTGAGGGCGAGGGCAAGCTTAAGGGGCTCCACCGGCTGGATAAAGAGGACGCCCAGGTCCAGCCAGAGGCGGGCCCCGCTGCCCGCCCCCAGGGGGAACGTCAGCAGGACGAGGCCGGTTGCCAGGGCCGCCAGGGTATACCGCCACCGGTCGAGGCGGCTGACGGGCCGGACCAGTAACAAGATAGTCCAGAGGAGGCCCACCCCGAGCAGAAGCCAGAGCGACTGCCTGAGGACCAGGGCGGCGGGTCCGAGCCGGCCAAGGATCACCTGACCGATGGCCGACAGCCCGGCCGCCGCCGGTAAAAGCAGGGGGTCGCCCCGCCTTAAAATGATAAAGACCTGGGCGGCCACCAGTCCGCCGGCCCACATGCCCCATAACAGCGGGGGCGAACCTCCCCCCAGAACCTGGGACCAGGGCACGCTGATGCCCACGGCAACCAGTATCCCGGCCAGGCCGACCGCCATCAGGACCTGACCTCCAGTCGGGTTACCACGTTCCCAAAGGCCAGCCGGTCCCCGGGCATCACCACGCCGGGACCCTCGATCCGTCGGCCGTTTACGGCGGTCCCGTTTGTGCTCTTCAGGTCCTCGACCCACCAGTTGCGGTTCCGGTAGTAAAGCCGGGCGTGGCGGTGGGAAACCGACGGGTCAGGCAGGCAGATGTCGTTGCTCCGGTCCCGGCCGATGGTGGTGTCCGGCCGGAGGGGCAGGGCCTCTCCCGGAAGCAGGCCGCTTTCAGCCGGTTCGATTACGATGAGCCGGGCACTTCCCGGGCCGGCCTGACCGGCCAGGCGGCGGGTCTCGGCGTAGATCGCCCGCAGTAAAATCCCCAGCAGGATGTACACGAGGCCGAGGACCCACAGGTTGAGCCACCAGGCGATATCCTGAGGCATCAGGTTCCTAGCCGTCGGCCCGGGCAGGCTCGAACCGCAGGCGGTAGGGTCCCACCTGGAATTCGGTCCGGCCGGTCAGCCGGGCCCGGGTCACCCGCCGGCCTTCCACCCAGGTTCCGTTCAGGCTCGAAAGGTCCACGAGCTCCAGGCCGTCGGGGCCCGGCCGGATCTGGCAGTGCTTCCGGGATACGCTGGGTTCGGCCAGAACCAGGTCGGCCTCGGGGCTGCGGCCGATGGTGAACGGAAGGCGGTCGACGGGGACCGACCACGACGGCCCCTCCGCCGCCTGGATGTGGAGGTGGCCGACCAAAGGCTGGGAGGTTGGGGCCGGGGCGATCTGCTGGGTGAGCTCAAGGTCGTCAGCGGGAAAGCGGACCTCTGGCTCGCCCGGCCGGACCCCGGGGTCGGCCCGGAGCCGGACCTCCGGCCGGTAATCGGGCCGGTCGAGGCGGCGTCCGAGGGCGCGCAGGCCGGCCGCAAGTTCGACGGCGAGGTCATGGCCGGTCCGGCTCAGCCGGCGGTAGTCGGCCGGGGCGACCAGAATTTCGATCCGGGCCGGCAGTTCTTCGAGCTCGGCGGCAATGTCGAGCAGTTCGGCTTCGACCAGGGAGACGAGCCGGGCAGGGTCGAGGGCGCCGGTGACAACCCGGCCGGGCAGGTCCTGGAGCCAGCGGCGAAGGGCTGCTTCGAGGGGTTGGGGTCGGTCCATCGGCCTCAGCCAGACAGTATTATAAAATAGGGGCTGGTTGCCCCGGGCTCGCCGGGAATCTATCGCGGGAGAGGCTGGGATGATTTTTCGGGATCGGGCCGAAGCCGGCCAGCGTCTGGCCCGGCACCTGGAGAAGTACCGGGGTGAGCCCGGCTTTGTCCTCGCCCTGCCCCGGGGCGGGGTCGTCGTCGGGGCAGAGGTCGCCGGCGAGCTGCACTTCCCCCTGGATGTCATCATCGTCCGCAAAATCGGCGCCCCCGGCAACCCTGAGTTCGGCATCGGGGCCGTTGCCGAGACGGGCGACTATGAAATCAGCGAGGAGGTCGTCCGGGAGCTCTGGATACCCAGAGGCTACATTGACCGGGCGATCCAGGCCGAAATGGAGGAAATCCGCCGCCGGGCCCGCCTTTACCGGGAGGGCCGGCCTTTACCGGCGGTCGAAGGCCGGACCGTCATCCTGGTGGACGACGGCGTGGCCACCGGCCACACCATCCGGGTTGCGGCCATCGCCCTGCGGCGGCTCAACCCGAAGCTGGTCGTCATCGCCGTGCCGGTGGCCCCGCCGGAGGCGATCCCCCGGCTCCAGGAGGTGGCCGACGATGTCGTCTGCCTGGCCACGCCGGAGCCTTTCCTGGCCGTGGGCCGCTTTTACGACCGGTTTGAGCAGGTCTCCGATGCTCAGGTCATCGAGATCTTAAAACAGTTTCGGGTCGAACAACCCCAGAGTAGCTGATCCGAAAAGGGGCTGTGCCGAAGGTCAGGGCTCATGTCTATATCTCCGGACGGGTGCAGGGGGTTTTCTTCCGGGATTCAACCCGTCACCTGGCCCGCCAGTACGGGGTGGCCGGGTGGGTTCGCAACCTGCCTGACGGCCGGGTCGAGGCCGTCTTTGAAGGGGAGAAGGACGCCGTCCAGCGGCTCATCGACTGGTGCCACCAGGGGCCGCCGGGGGCGCGGGTCGACCGGGTTGATGTCGAGTGGCAGGAGTATACCGGGGCTTTCACCGACTTTATGGTGCGCTGATCCGGCGGCTGGCCGCGGAGGCCCGGGCGACCGGCCGCCGGATTGCCAGTGTTGAATGGGGCAGCGGCGGCCGGCTGGCATCTATCCTCACCGCCCCACCGGGCGCCTCAGCCTACTTTCTCGGCGGCCTGGTCTTGCCGCAAAAGCCGTCCGGCTTTGACTTCGCTGCTTTTGGCCGGCGCCTTGGGGCTGACCTGGTCGTCGTGTTTGACGGGCTGGCAGACCCGCCGCAGCTTTTCTTAACCGAGCCGACGTCCGGCCAGACCCGGCCTGTCGAGTAGCCGGTGCTTCAATTGCCCGCGGGCAGGGTCAGCCCAAGGGGGGTGTTGTGGTCAAAATACCGGGTGACCATAAAGTGGCCGGGCCCGACCATGGCCATCCGCCGCAGGTAGCCGGTATCCAGGCCAACCCACCAGGCATACCAGGATTTTTCCACCGGCTCGTAAAACGTCACCACCTGGGTGAGCTCCCCGTCCACGGGCTCCTGCCGGCCCAGCTGGAAGCCCCAGGCTGAGGCCAGTCCCTTAAAATCGAGGGCATTTCGGGGCTCCGCCTCCGAGCACACCCAGCTTTGGCCCTCACGGCGGGTACAGCGGTGGGCTCCGACCTGGAAGACGTCGTAACTTTCGCGGTCCGGGTTGTGGACCCGGAGGCTGAAACGGTCAGGAGCCTCGGCCTGGCCGGCGACATAGACCCAGGCGCCGCTCTCAGAGGGATAAGCCAGGCCGCTGGTCAGCTGCTCCTCCCAGCGGACAGCCCGGAGTCCCCGGTGGGTATCGAGGGCCCGGCGAAAGAACGCCTCAGCCTGCGGGTCCGACGGGCAGTCGGGTTCGGCAAAGGCAAGGGGGGCCCGGGACGGCTGGTCGAGCCGGAGAACGAAGGGAACCGGTTCGGCCTCCCCCACTGCAACTGCCACCACCCACCAGCCCGGCAGGTTGAAACTGCGGGTAACCCGGTACTCGGCATCGTCCGCCCGCGGCCCCATATCGACCCAGTCCGGTGGGCTGGTATCCTCCAGGCGGTAGAACCCGAGGCGGAGCCGGCCGGCGGTTGCCGGCGCCCCCGTCACGTCGAAGAGCCTGACCCGGAAAGTGTTTGGTCCGAGCTGAAAGGGCTCCACCGCAAGCCGGACGAACTGCCCGCCGGCTGTCCGGTACCGGAGGACAAGACCCCGGCCGCCGTATCCGGCAGTGACCTGCGGGTTGGCGGCGCAGAACTCACCCCCGGAATGAGCTGGCGTGCGGCCGACCAGCAGAGTCAGGCCCACAAAGCCCAGGGCCGGCAGCAGGGCGACCAGACTCGCCAGCCCCATTATGACGGCCGGCCGGGTTCGGCGGTTTGGGTCACTCATCAGGTCTTTCAGGTCCCACCTTCCCGAACGGGAACAGTAACTGTCAGCTCGCCGGCCCGTTCGAATTTCAGCGTAAGCTCGAAGGAGTCTCCCACTTTCAGGTCCCGCTTGAGGTCCATCAGCATGACATGCAGACCGCCGGGTTTAAACACCACCTCACCCCCTGCCGGAATCTCCACAGTCTGCACGGGTGCCATCCGCATCATATCCCCTTCCTGCCGGGTTTCATGAAGCTCAACCCGGCCGGCAACGGCCGTGCTCGCGGCGACGAGCCGGTCGGCCTGACCGCCCCGGTTGCGGACGACGAAGTAGACGGCGCTGGTCATTCCCATTCCCTGTCCCGCGGCGGCCATCCGGGCGGGGCGAGCCCAAACGTCACTCACGGTAACCGCCGGACCCTGGCTGGCCGGCTGCTGCCCGCATGAGACCAGCAACAGGGCCGCAATACACCAGACAAAGGCTTGAAGGACCACTGCAAGAGCCTCCCTATGGCGAAGTTTTGGCGGCAAGTCTCCGGATAATGCGCAGGGCCTGGTCAACGTCGGTCCGACTGCCCGGAAGACTTGCCCGGATTTGCCCCTTCCGGTCGACGATGAAGAACCGGTCGCTGTGGGTTATAAAGTACGGCGTGTCGGGCCGGACGTCCGGGGACCCGGCGGCCGCCGGCCGTTCGGCCACATACGTCCGCTCGGTGTAAAAACCGAGCAGGTCGGTGAGACCCTCGATGGCATCGGCTGGCCCGGTTAACAGCCGCCAGTTGGTCAGGTCAAGCTCGTAGGCTTCGGCGTACCGCCGGAGCACCGGCGGGCTGTCCCGCTCGGGGTCAAAGGTTACCGTGAGAAACACGACGGCGTCTTCGAGACCCGCCGACTTCAACCGGGCCTGGACGGCTTTCATCTTCCCGGTGATGACGGGACAGACGTCCGGACAGTGGGTGTAAATCAGACCGAGAACCACGACTTTCCCCCGGGTCGCGGCCAGTCGAAAATTCTGCCCGTCCTGGTCGACCAGGGACAGGTCCGGCAGGGTCCCGTAGACCGGCAGGTCCGGTTCCGAAAACCTGGTAAGGAGGAGGGCGGCCGCCCCGGCCAGAATTACAACGGCAACAGCCGCAATCAGGACGTACTGCTTCGCTGGACGGCTCACTTTCCCAGGGAGAATACGATGGCGGCGGCTGAGTTAACAACACCCGGAGGGGTGGGAGCCGCCCTACACGAACGGGTAGTGGCGGTCAGGCCTGACCCCGCTTCGGTTCCCTGAACCAGACCCGGAGGGCGGCTTCGACGGCCCAGTGGTCGAAGGGTCCCTCCCAGGGAATTTCGTCAGGGCCGGCGAACCGGCAGCCGGCTTCGGCCCGCAGCTTGCCCCCAACAACCTCGGCCGTGTAGACCACCCCTACCGACGCATCCCCGGGCCGGGAAAAGACCCCGAGCAGGCCGGTCAGCCGCACCTGCAGGCCGGTTTCTTCTTCGATTTCCCGCCGGGCGGCCTCTTCCACGGTCTCATCCGCCTCGAGCAGTCCGCCGGGCAGGGCCCAGTTGCCGGCCCGGCGGCCGATGCGGAGTTGCTGGAGGAGAACCCGGCCCCGGCTGTCGGTGACGATGGCCCCGGCCCAGACCAGGGCCGTGTGAAAGCCGACGTAGCCGCAGGCCTCGCACCAGGGGCGGTCCCGGCCGTCGACCCGCACTCTTCCGAGGGGTGCCCCACAGGCCGGGCAGTAGTTCAGGGGTACTGTGAACCGGATGGGCATCCTCACCAAGAATTATCCACCGGGCGGGTTCCCGGCGGCCAGGGCCGGGGCTAATAATCCGCCGGGGCGTCCGGCTCCGGGACTGAGCCCGAGACGAAGGCCCCACTGCGGCGGTAAATCCGGTAGCCGTCCCGGGCGGTGAGAAGTCGCCAGGCTGGGTTGCGGTCAATGCGGTCCAGGAAGCGCCGGAATTCTTCGGGCTTGAACGGCCACGGGCTGGCGGTGGTGTCCACGATGATGTAGTCGGCCCCGAAGAGGTTAGGGAATGTGTACAGGTGCTCCCGGTCGGTAAGGTGGGGCACCAGGTCTGACTGGGCCGAGACCGAGGCGTGCCGGGGAATAAGCCTTAAAAGCTCCCGGCCGACCTGGACGTGGGCGTTAAGGGCAAATTCTTCGGGCCTGAACCTGCCGCCGAGGGGGCCGGGACCGTACGCCAGGTACGCCCCGACCGCGGCCCCGAGGAGCAGCCCCAGGAGCACGGCCGGCCGGACCCGCCAGCTCAGCAGCCGGGCTATTCCGGCCCCCGCCGCCCCCACCAGCCACGGAATGACAACGGCCGAGTACTGGTTTGCCAGCTCGTACTGCTCCCGGTAATTGCTCAGGAGCAGGTAGCCGAAGCTCGGCAGACTGAGAACCAGGACTTCCGGCCCCAGCAGGGGCAGGAGGCCCAGGGGCAGGAAGAGGCGGAGCAGGAAATCCAGCCGCTCCCGCGTGAGCAGGCCGCCGGCAACATAATCGGGCCGGGTTAGAATCGTCGCCGCCATCTCGGGCGGTGAGTCACCCAGCCACTCGTAGCGGCGCACGTAGTAGTACTTGCCGGTTCCGGCCAGCGCGGGCGCAAGCCAGCCGATGGTGGCGGCGGCCCAGGCAACCCCAGCAACGGCTAGAGAGAGCCCCCAGGTCCGGCGGCCGCGAGCGAAAAGCCAGACGCCGACCCCGGCGGTGACGATCCCCACCTCCTCCCGGGTGAGCAGGGCCAGGGCGACAAAGACCGCTCCAAGGCGGGGACGGTCGCCCAGAAAGGCGTCCAGGGCGAAGGCCAGCAACGGCACTGCCAGGGCGATCTCGTGGAAGTCAAAGAGGTTCACGTAGTGGACCGGCGGGTAGAGCCAGTAAGCCGCTGCCAGGCCCAGTCCGGCTGCGTCGCCGCCGAACCGGCGGCCGATGCGGTAGACGGGAACGATGGCCAGAGCCAGGGCGGCGGTCTGAACGACCAGCAGGGTTTCCGGATGGGGCCAGACGGCATACAGCGGGGCGATCAGGAGCAGGATGGGCGAGAAGTGGTGGGCCAGCAGGTTCGAAGTGTACTCGAACATTACGGTCGTGGCGAAGGGCCGGCCGTTGACCGTATTCCACATGGTCTGGGCCAGGATGCCCAGGTCGTAGGCGTGGCTGTGGAAGCTGGCGTGCCGCAGGTACGAGAGGGTGACCCACAGACCGAAATAGCTGAAAACGAGGAAGCCGACGAGCCGTCCTGGCCGAAGGAGCCGGGTCCCGCCCCGAATAACAGCCCCCAGCTTCTGGCCGACCGGCGAAGCTATCAAACCGCCGAACGTTATCCCCACCAGAATCCAGAGCAGGATGAGCCCGCCCTCCCGGACGAAGTCGAAGGGGCCGACCGGCGTCTGCATCGGCTAGCGTTGGGCCAGACAGATGACCGAGAGTCCGAAAGGCAGGCGTCCTAGGGCCCGGATCAGCCTGCGTTCAAGCCGGAGGAGTCCAAGCAGTAAACGGTTCAGGGGGGCCGGAACCGGCCGGACGTCCGAGGCGGCCCGGCTTTTAATGGCGGGCGACAAGAGCCGTCCGGCGACCCGCCAGACGAGTGCTGGGACGAAGAGGAGCGAATTGGCGTAGGTTAGCCGCTCGACCCTGAGGCCGGCGGACCGGACCAGGCGGGCGACTTCCCCGGCGGTATAGCGGTGGCGGGTAAAAACCACCCGGTCGTGGGGTCCGCGCAGCAACTCGAAGGCCGGAACCCGCATTAAGAGATAACCGCCTGGTTTCAGCACCCGAGCCAGCTCCTTCAGGGCGACCCGGTCATCCCCGACCCAGAGGTGGTAAAGGACGTCGAAGGAGAGGACCAGGTCGAAGCTTTCGTCGGCGAAGGGCAGGGCCGCAACCGACCCCCGGACCAGGCCCTCGAGGCCGTGGCGGCGGGCGAGGGCGAGGGCTTCGGGGGCCAGGTCGAGGCCGACGACCCGCCCCAGGCCTTTAAACCGGGCGGAAGTCCCGCCCGGCCCGCAGCCCGCATCCAGAATCAGGGCCGGCCGCGGCAATTTTACCCCGGCCAGGAGCCCCAGGGCAATTTCCCCCATCCCCCGGTACCACCAGTGATCCCCCTCCAGCTGAGCAATCCGAACATACTCTTCGGGTTCCAATTCAGGCTTCAGGTCGGGCGCAGACGAACACGAAGCAGTTAACAGCATCCAGGGGCATCACCCGGCCAAACAGCCAGCGCAGAAGCCGCCCCGGACGCCGAAGATACTGAAGCCAATCCGCCATGCAGCGCGGCCGCTCACGCTCGTAGCGTCTCACCGTGAGGACCTCCAGGCCCGCCTGCTCAAGGAGACGCTGCCACTGCCGGCGGGTCGCGTACCGCTGGAGCGGCTGGCCGTCGTCAAAGACGTCCCCCATACGCCAGACATAGAGCACGTGGGTCAAACTAAAAGTGTTCGGAACCAGGATGACAGCCTTGCCTCCCGGTTTGAGGACCCGTCTAACTTCCCGGGCACCCTGCGCCGGGTCAAAAAAATGTTCCAGGCTGCCGATGACGGTCACCAGGTCGAAGGTTTCGTCCTTGAACGGCAGGTTTTCGCCAGCGCCTATTACCATCCGCCTCAGGCCGTGCTGTCGGCGACCAGAGTGAACCGCCACTTTTGAGATATCCAGGCCCACGGCCGTAAGACCTCCCCGCTCCGCAAGCGCTACCAGCATACCCGAACCGCAAGCCACGTCCAGAAGCCGCTGACCGGCCCTTGCTGCGAGATGGCCGTACATTTCGAGGTAAAAAGACGCAGTCTGGTCGAGGGGCGTCGCTCCGTAAAGGGCATCATACCCACGCCTGATGTCCGCCGGGCCCTGGGAGCCAGGCCTGATTTCAAGCATTGGCCGCCTTCCTTGCAAATATGGTCATAATGGGCCCAATGTTGGCCATCGCCAGGGCCCTGACCAACGGCAGGGTGACGACGCGGGCCACCGGGGAATAAACAAGCCGATAGATTACCCGCGCCGCGCGGTCGCCCCAAAGGTCCGCCACAACGTGGCGGATGCTACCGGCCAGAACCTGGTAGTGGGCCGTGAAGTGTCGGACGGCCAGCACTCGAAAGCCGGTGCCGGACAGCAGCGCCGAGGCGGTGTCCCGGCTGAAGATATACAGGTGCCGCGGCAGGTCGTAGCCGAACCAGTATCTTCCAAACAGACGGCGGTCAGGGGACCCGAAATCCGGGGTGCTGATGACGAGCAGGCCTCCCGGCTTGAGCGCGCGAGCGACCCGTTCGAGGCCGGCGAGTGGGTCGTGGAGATGCTCGATGACGTCCCAGAGCGTCACCACATCGAAGAATTCCACCGGAAGGTCGGCCTCCTCAAGGCGGGCCTCAATAATTTGGGCCCCGGAAGCCTTCCTGGCCAGCTCGGCCGCCCGGGGTGATGGCTCGAGGCCATACACCTGCCAGCCCGCATTGGCCATGGCCTGCAGAAAACCGCCGGATCCGCACCCGACATCAAGAACCCGGCCCCCAGATACGCTGGGTAATACGCGACGGATCGCCCCGACTCTTTTGCCGTACGCAACCCGAGCGTCGAGGCGGGTCCACGGATTTCCCCTTTGACCGTCGGTATGGGGCGGGTATTCATCCGGGTAGTAGCCACGCATGGCCGCGGGACTAAGCCGCGGATTCTGGTAGACGAGGCCGCAGGCCCGGCACTGCACAAACCTGAACCGACCGGGGAGGTTGTGTAGCCGGTCCGGACCTTCAAGCAGGGGCCGCGCGTCGTCCCGGCCGCAGAGCAGGCAGCTCACCAATTCCCAGGCACCGTCCATTGCCCGTAATTGGGCCGCAGGTCAGCCCAGAGGCCCGCCCAGATTCCCCGGACCGTAGCAGTAGCCCCCAGAATGTCACCCCGGACCAGGCATCCGGCTGCCCAGCCGAGGGTGGAGGCCAGTACCAGGGGAAGGACCAGCGGCCGTCCGGCCTGTAGCCGATAGTAGCGAATCCGGCTTCGGGCCCGGTGAAACCGGACGGTCTCCGCGGCGAGCCGGCCTGTCGCCCCGACCTCATGCCAGACGGTGGCGGCCGGAACCACGTAGACGCCGAAGCCAGACGACCGCGCCCGGCGGCAGAAGTCAAGCTCTTCGTAATACATAAAAAAGTTTTCGTCGAATGGGCCCACCAGCTCAAAGACCTGCCGCCGGACCAGCATCGCGCAGCCGGTCACGTAGTCGACCCTGACGGCCCCGGCGGGCGGAAGCTCCGGCAGGTTCCGGGGAAGGGGATTCGGTCCCGCGGCCTCGACGGCCCCCTGGTGCCAGACCTGGCCGTCACTAAGGCGGCGGATGAGGGGTGAAATAATGCCGGCGTCGGGGAGGCCCTCGGCCGCGGTGAGGAGAGCCTCCAGGGACTCTGCGCCGACAACGGCATCGTTGTTAAGCAACCAGACCCACTCGACGCCGCCCGCCAGCAACCGCTTTATACCCAGGTTGCAGGCGGCCGCGAACCCGGCGTTCTGGCCCACGGGCAGGATTTCCGCCGGTACCTCCCGCCGGGCAGCGTCGAGTTTTTCGGGGCTCGACCCGTTATCCACCACCAGGACCGCCGCCGGCCGGACCGTTCCGGCGAGGACGGACCGAACGCAGCGGGCAGTTTCCCGGGGAAGGTTGTAATTTACCACAACGACCCCTACCGGGACGGTCGGCGCGCCGCTATGATCTAAGCGCATGTTCGGGGCTGACATTCTCTTCACGGCGACCCGGGAGCCGTCGTACGTAAGAAACCTGCTGGTGCGCCGCGCCCTGGCCCGTATTGGCCGGTTGACCGAAGTGACGTCCTCACTACCCTCTTACCCGCTGCGCATCGGCTCGGTGGCCGCCGGGCTCATCCTGTGCCGCCCTCCGGCCGACGTCATCTGGGCCGGCTTCTTCGGCCAGCCCCTCGTTCCACTCATCAAGAAATTATATCCGGACCGCCCCCTGATCCTTGATGCCTTCGTTTCGGCCTTCGACACCCTCTGCCTCGACCGGCAGTCCGTCCGCCCGGCATCCCCCCTGGGGCGCCTCGCTCACCTGCTCGACCGGGCGGCCCTGACCCGGGCTGACGTGGTGGTGGCCGACACCGCCGCTCAGGCCGCGTTTCTGGCGGCCGAATTCGGCCTTGACCCCGGGCGGGTCGTGGTCCACCGGCTCGGCTACGACGACGAGGTTTTCAAGCCGGTTCCGCCCGGCTCCGGGCCGGGGGTGCGCGTGTTCTTCTACGGCTCGTTCCTCCCCCTCCACGGGGTGGACGTCATCCTGGAGGCGGCCCGCCGGCTCGCGGGCGAACCCCGCATCCGCTTCGTCATCGGGGGCGCGCCGCCCGGCCGCCGCAACATCAGCTCTCGGGACGTCCCGGCAAACGTTCAGCCCGTCGGCTACATCCCCTACCATCGGCTCCCGGAATACATCGCCGCGGCCGACATCTGCCTGGCCGGACCCTTCGGCACCACCCCCAAAGCCAGCCGGGTTATTACCGGCAAGACCTATCAGTTCCTGGCGTGCGGCCGGGCAACTATCGTCGGCGACAACGACGCTAATCGTGAGCTCTTCATCCACGCCCGGGACGTCTGGTTTGTTCCCAGGGGCGACCCTGAGGGCCTGGCCGCGGCCATCCGGCTTCTTGGCAACGACCCGGCCCTTCGGAACGCCCTGGCCGAAGGGGGCAGGCGAAGGGCGCAGGAGTTCTCGCCGGCCGAGCAGGTACGGCAGTTACGCCGGCTTCTGGAGCTTGTGGGCTGATATGGCCGCGGTTAGAACCCCGATGAACCGCTCGACCACCGGCTCAGGCGCAAAGCGGGCCGCAGTCTCCGGACCGGCCCGGCTCAGCCTTGCGGCCAGCTCCGGGTCGCTGCCCACACGCTCGATCGCCGCGGCCAGGGCGGCCGGGTCGCCGGGCGGGACCATCAGGCAGTTAACGCCGTCGACGGCATATTCCCGCACGCCCCGGGAGTCGGCCAGGACAACCGGCGTCCCGCAGGCCATCGCCTCCAGGGGCGGCAGGCCGAAACCCTCGGCCCGGGAGGGAAAGACAAAGACGTCGCACGCCCGGTACAGGTTGCCCAGACCGGCATCGTCCGGGCTGAAAAAGAGGCAGTCGGGCCCCGGGCCGGCCAAACCTGCGGCCCGGGGCCGGGCGGTGACCGTCCAGAGCACCGGCCGCGGCCGCAGGCGCCGGAGGGCCGCAAGCAGGTCAGTAAAGCCCTTGCGGGGCCGCTCGTCGGCCAGGGCCAGGATTCGCACGGACCGGGCTCCGGGCCTCGGGCGGGGGACCGCCCAGAGGTGTTCGGTGTGGTAGAGGGCCTGGCCCACAACCCGGGTCTTCTCGGAGAACTGGCCGAGAAGCCACCCGGCGCCGGCCCGGGAGCCGGCGGCAATCCGGTCTGCAAGATACGGACCCAGCCGGTGGGTGAGGGCAAGCACCGGCCGGCCCCGAAACATCTCCGGGTAGTCCTGATAGAGCCAGACCAGCGGGGCACCAAAGCGCCGGGCCGCCAGAAGCCCGCTCCAGAGGGTGGAGGTGTGGGTGGCCACCACCGCGTCGGCCGCCGGCACCGCCAGCCCCAGCCGCAGGCCCGTCCCGATGGCGGAGCGGCCGGACAGCGGCACCAGCCGGACCGGGACCTCGGGGTCCGGCCGAAGGGCCGGGTGGGGCGGACCCCCGGGGGCGACCAGGCTCACGGCCAGACCCCGCCGCCTCAGTCGGGCCGCCAGCGCAAAGATAACTTTGTTGCCCCCCGCCAGGGTGAGCGGGGGGCAGACAAAGACGACCCGCACGGGCCGGCTGCGTCCTACTGGTTGAAGGCGTTGTAGACGGCCGAGGTATCCCCAGACTGTTGAGGCTGAGTTATCTGGTTGGCTATGGCCACCAGCTGCGAGCCCGACGGCCCCGTTATCGTCATCGAACCCACAAACCTCGGCCCAGGAATCGTCCCCACCGCCGGGTAAAGGGTCGTGCTCTTGTTGGCCGGGACCGTAACCGTGTCGTTGCGGGCAACCGAACCGTCTATGCTGCTTACCGCACGCACCTGGACCGTGACGTCGCTCGAGCCCAGGTTCTGAATCTGGACGCCGACGTGATAGCCCGAGTTGTTGGTCATCACCAGAGGCAGGTTCACCACCGAACTCCCGCCGCTGAAGCCCACATACGACATCCCCTGCCCGAGCCCGCCGTTAAGCTCGTTTACGATGGCCACTATCTGACCCCCGGCCGACGCCTCCAAAACCGCCGAGCCCACATGCCGGACCGTCGTCGAGCCCGGCGGAACCGGATACCAGGTCTTCGACTCGTATGGACCCAGGGTGACCGTATCCCGTACAACCCCGTCCACCCTGAGCGTCACCGTCGTTGAAGCCGAACCCACATTCATCACCTGAAGCCCCGTGCACCAGCCGGAATTGGCGCACATAATCAGGGGCAGGTACATCCGCTGACTGCCCTGGGAAAACCCGTTGTAGCTGAAAAGAATCGACCCGTTGCTCTGGGTAACCACCGCCGCCACCGGCCGGTCGGAGCTTACCCGCACCGAACCCACCCAGCCGCTGCCCAGGTCCGCATCATCCTCAAGCTGCCGGATGGTGGCACGCCCGCCCGCCGGTATGGTCACCGTCCGGCTCTTGACCACGCTGGCCGAACCCGTGCGCCGGTATTCCAGGGTCACATTGGCCGGACCGGCCGTATCGGTGTTCTGGATGTAAATCGTAGTCGAATAACCGCCGTTATTGCGCATAATCAGGGGCAAAAAGGCCTGGTTTGCCGGCGAGGTGACCCCAATGTAGGAGTCCAGCATCGTCGGGTTCGACGTAAGCAGGTTGGTAATGGCCGCCACCGGCCGGTCGGACTGGATTTCAACCGTGCCGTCAAACCCGCTTACCGGCAGCGGATAGATGGTCTGCGAGCCCCCGGCCGGGACGGTAAGAGTTTGCCGTCCACCCGAAGGTAAAATCTCGTTGCCATTACCATCCCGGTAGATGACGGTGACGTTGGCGGGATTTGCGCTGTCCAGGTTCTGAATCTGGAACCCCGAAGACCAGGTCGGGGCCGCAAGGGGCGCCGCCGAACCCACCCGCCCATAGTAACTGCCGGCAAGCAGGCAGAGACCGATAACTCCGATAATGCCGAGCTTAAGCAACCGACCCTTCATTAGAGCCTCCTTATCATCAGAGCTTCGCCTCCCGGCTGCCGCTCTCGGGCAATTATACGGCCGGGTCCTGGCCCCGTCAAGGGCGGGCCGGCCCGGCAGGCCGGACGGCTTTCGGCAATGATCATAGCCCGCCCTGGCCCAAAACCGCATCACCCCTGAGGGTGATTTTGGGCCGAAAACTAAAAATCACCCCTGGGGGTGATGACAAAAAGGGGCCGCGCCGTCCAGAATGGGAGCAGATGCGGCCGCCACTCCGGCTGGCCGAACTTAAGAGGGGATGGGGCGGATTTTGGGCCCGCTTGCATTGGACGCCCCAAAGTGGTGGGCGTCTGCTGCGGCGAAGGCGTTCGGCGGGGAGGCGCCGGTTCAGACCGGTCAGAGGCGGTAAGGAACGTAAGGGGTAGCTTCCCCTGGGCGCCAGCACGCCGCAGATACAGGGAAAAGGCTGGACTATGACCATTCAGCTTAACGACGAACTGACCTGCCCTTTCAGGAGGTGAAGCCATGAAAAAGGCCTTCGGTCTTGTCTGTGCCCTGCTGCTCGTCTCGCTGTTTTTGCCCGGGCCGGGCGCACTCCCCACATATGCCGGGACAAATTACGTCGTCAGCTCCCTGGCGGATGACACTAACAGCGACGGTCAGTGCACCCTGCGCGAGGCTATCCTGGCAGCCAACAACGACCTGTCCTACAACGGCGACTGCGGTCAGCCAAGCGGCGGCGACGACACGATTACCTTCAGCGTGAGTGGCACGATCACCCTGACGTCGACCTTACCGGCCATCGTCTCCGGGCAGGGCAAGCTCACCATTGACGGCGGGGGCAACATCACCATCAACGCCAACGCAAAGCGGGCTATGTATGTAAATAACGGCGCAGACCTCACCGTAAAAAACATTACCATCAAAGACGGATATGTTTACAACGGTAACGGGGCCGCCATTTACAATGACGGAGGGACGCTTACAGTTATCAACAGCACCTTCTCTCGGAACTATATAGACGGCAACGGCGTCCATGTGAGGGGAGGTGCCATATACAACAATAACGGCACGCTTGCGGTCATCAACAGCACCTTCTCAGGAAGCGTTGCTTTATCATGGGCTGCCAGTGCACTAGGCGGGGCCATCTACAGTGAGAACGGTACAGTTACGGTTACCAACAGCACTTTCTCTGACAATTTCGGTGTTACAGCCATGACCGATTCTGGTGGTGCCATTTACATTTATAGTGGGACGCTAACAGTGACAAACAGCACATTCACCAACAATAATAGCACGTATGCTGGTGGGGCGATTTACAGTAATGGGACGCTGACGGTCACTAACAGCACCTTCTCGGGGAATCGTAGTGGAAGGGGTGGCGCCATTTTCAACAACGGGGCTGCAATTATCACCGACAGCACATTCTCTAACAACACGACTAGCACTTACGGAGATGGCGGCGCCATCCGTAGTTTTGGCATGCTGACGGTCACTAACAGCACCTTCTCCGGCAATCAGGCCGACTGGGACGGCGGTGCCATCAAGGGTGGTGTGACCGTGAGCAAAAGCACGTTCGTCAGCAACAGCGGCCGAATGGGCGGAGCTATCTACGGAGGCGGAACCATCATCAACAGCACCTTCTTCAGCAACAGCGCCACGTACCAGGGCGGCGGGCTGTATGGAAGTGGGACTGTAATTAACAGCACTTTTTCTGGTAACAGTGCCGCCAACAGTGGCGGTGGTATTTACGTTTCCGGGTGGCTCGCACCGACACTTAAGAACGCCATTATCGCCGATAACACTGGTGGGGACTGCGTGGGGACTGCGGATACAAGTAGCTCCAAGAATAACCTCATCAAAGACAGCGCCAACGCCTGCGGTCTTACCAATGGCGTCAACGGCAACATCATCGGTGTGGATCCTATGCTCGGCACGGTCACCGGGTCGCCGGCCTACTTCCCGCTCCTGGCCGGCTCACCGGCTATCGATGCGGGCGACGATGCTACCTGCGCCGACCCGGCAACGGTCAACAATCAGTCCCAGAACGGCGTGACCCGCCCGCAAGGTCCGCACTGCGACATCGGCTCGTATGAGGCGCCCCAGGCCGCGCCGCCCCCGGCGGCCCCGCAGAACGTGGCGGCCACACCGGGCGACGGCCAGGTAACCCTCACCTGGGGCGCGGTCCAGGGGGCCACCTCCTACAACATCTACATGGCCACCCAGTCCGGGGTCACCAAGGCGAACTGGCAGACCAAGCCGGGCGGCATGCGGCATACAGGCATCACCGGCACGTCCTACACCCACACCGGCCTGCAGAACGGAACGACGTATTACTTCGTGGTGACGGCCGTCAATGCGGCCGGCGAATCGGCCGAGTCGGCTGAGGTCTCGGCAACCCCTCAGGCATCCGGCGGCGGAACCTCCGGCACGGTGAACACCCCCGGCGGCCAGGTGCAGGTCGGCCTCCAGGGCGGCACCTTCACCCAGAGCCCCATGGCCCAGAGCGTGACCCCGCCCCAGGGCTGGCAGGCTCCCTACGGCGGCATCACCTTCACGGCGCAGGTTTCCCAGCCCGGCGGGATCCTCACCGTAACGCTCACGTTCCCGCAGCCGATTCCGCAGGGGGCCCAGCTCTGGAAGTTTGTTAACAACCAGTGGCAGGCCGTGCCCAACGCTCAGCTTTCGGGCAACACCGCCACCTTCCAGGTCCAGGACGGCGGCTCCCTCGACGCCGACGGCCAGGCCAACGGGCAGGTGACCGACCCGGTAGCCCTGCTGGTGCCCGGCCCCGGACTGGGGTCTTATCGGCTCTTCCTGCCCTTTACCTCAAGGCAGTGAATCATAAACCAGTGTGTCGACGGCATCGATGATGAGCCCTCGGCGCTTAGTGGGCAAGCCCAGGGCGGGCCGGCCCGGCAGGCCGGACGGCTTTCGGCAATGGTCATAGCCCGCCCTGGCCCAAAACCGCATCACCCCTGAGGGTGATTTTTGGCCGAAAACTAAAAATCACCCCTGGGGGTGATGCCAAAACAGGACCGCGCCGTCCAGAATGTAAGCAGATTCGGCCGCAGGCCGGCTGAAAATACTGCCCTTAAAGGTGAAGCCGAAGATGGGTCGTCGCAACGCCTTGAGGATTCTTGCAGTAGTCCGCGGGGTAGCCGTGCCGGGGAAAGTTCTGACCGGGCGGCTCGGCCGAAGTTTGCGGCCCTCGGGCCCCGCGGGACGGGTTCTGGGCTGGCTTCTGGCTTTAAGCGTGGCTTTTGGCGGCCTTACTGGCCTGGTGGGTCCGGCCAGGCCGGCCCAGGCGGCCGCGGTAACATTTACCGTGAACACCACCGCCGACACGGTGGACGCCAACCCCGGCGACGGGGTCTGCGCGGACAGTAGCGGAGCCTGCTCCCTGCGGGCGGCGGTAATGGAGGCGAATGCTCTGGGCGGCGGCCCTCACACCATCGTCCTTCAGGCGGGGCAGATGTACACACTCATGCTGGACACGGCAGCGGGAGATGAAAATAACGCAGCAGAGGATGACCTTGATTTAACTGCCAACATCACCATCCGAGGCAACGGTGCAACAGTGCGCAGAGATCCATCTCTTATTTGTGGAAATGCTTGGACGGGTAGTGCGGGAGAATTTCGTATCTTTCATGTGCTAAGTGGGACTAATATCACAATTGACAACCTTACAGTAAAGGGTGGATGTCAAGATAGTACTTGGCCTCCTATTGAGAGACATGGTGGGGCTATATTCGTAGAGAATAATGGTCAGCTCACCATCACCAATAGCACCATCTCAGAAAATTGGACCGGTCATAGTGGTGGTGCAATATACGTAGCAAGCGGTGGTCAGCTCACCATCACTAATGGTACCATCTCTAGAAATAGAGCAGGCGCCCTTGGATCTGCTGGTGGTATTTACAACAAAGGTTTTCTCACCATCACCAACAGCAACATCTCAGACAATGGTTCACAGGGCCCTGGTGGTGGTATTTACAACGAAGGTTCTCTCACCATCACCAACAGCAACATGTCAGGGAATAGTTCCAGTGACAGCGGCGGCGGCGGCATCGCCAACATTGGCACGGCCACCATCACCAACAGCACCATCTCGGGAAATAGCGCCGGCGACCCTGGCGGCGGCATCGCCAACGGCGGCACATTCACCATCGATAACAGCACCATATCGGGGAATAGTACCAGTAGCTCCGGCGGCGGCATCGCCAACGGCGGCACACTTACCATCACCAACAGCACCATCTCAGGGAATAGTGCCAGTGGCTCTTTCGGAGGTGGCGTGTACAACTTGGGTGGAGACCTCACCATCACCGATAGTACCATCTCGGCAAACAGCGTCAATGGAAGAGGCGGCGGCATCTGGACCAACTCCTCAATCGAAATTAGCAAGAGTACCATCTCAGGAAATAGTTCTTCCGAAGGCGGCGGCATATACAACTCGTCTCTCGGATCCACCATCACCAACAGCACCATCTCGGGGAATAGCGGTACGGCCAGAGGGGGGGGTATTTACAACGCGCACACATTATATACCAGCTTTGTTACCATTGCTAAAAACAGCTCCCCGGATGGAAGTGGTATTTACTTTCAAAACTTTAGCACTAAACTTTATATCAATAACTCCATAATAGCCGACAACATAGGAAGTCCAAACTGTAATATTTCTGACACCATCTATGCCTCTGATGTCAACTTTGCCACCGATGGCTCTTGTGGCTCAGGCTTCACCCAGGTCACCCTTTCCCAGCTCAACCTCCAGCCCCTTGCCGACAACGGCGGACCCACCCCGACCCACGCGCTGGGCCCGGGCAGCGTGGCCATCGATGCGGCCAGCGAGTGCACGGATCTCCGCAACAATCCGGTGACCACTGACCAGCGGGGAGTGACTCGCCCGCAGGGAGCACGGTGCGATGCGGGAGCCTTTGAGCGGGAGGCTGCAGGCTACCGGCTCTACCTGCCCCTGGTGGTGAAGGGGCCGTGAGGGGGTTTTTCCGCGATCGCCGGGAGGGGGTGCTATGTCCGATGGGTTCTGCATTGGAGGCGTTTACGCGCCGGCCTCCGTGTGGGCAGGGGTGATCCTGTGGCCCCTGTATGGGCTGCTCTTCCTTGCCGTCCGGACCTTTGGGGTTGCCCGGATGCTGCGGGAGCTCACCCGGGCCGAGATCGAGGGGACCCGCCGGCGCGTCCAGCTCCAGCAGGAGCGACCCGAAGCGGTTACCCCCTCCGAAAAGGAGGTGCGGGATCAGGTCGAGAGGCTGCTCCAGGAAGCCGAGCGCAGGGTTTCCTGGACCTTCGGGGATAAAGCGACGGCGCCATTCTGTCCTGGTGACTCGAATTGTGGTACCTGTCCGAGTCAAAGCCGGGCCGCCGGAATCTTTTCCCGATGAATTCGGCTCTGTCTCGGCTCCGCAGACATCGGAGCCCCTGCGCCTGGTCGTGGATCGCATCACCCTGGCCCTGGGCGACGCGCTCTCCGGCCGGGTGGCCTGGCTGGGCGAAGGGGGTGAGGAGTCGGGCCGCGGCCTGCGGGTCGAGCTGGGCTACCGCACGCTGGCCGGGGAAAAGCCCTGGGAGAAGCGGCGCTGGGAGCACGTGGTAGCCCAGACGGCCTTCGATCCCACCCCCGGCCGGGAGTGGCCCTTCACCCTCACCGTGCCCGTGGAGGGGCCCATCACGTATGCCGGCACCCTCTACCGGGTGGAGTGGTTCGTACGGGCGGTGCTGGACCGCCCTCGCCAGCGGGACCTGCAGGTGGGACACCCCCTCCAGGTCCGGCCGCGGACGGAAACAGAAAAAGTCAAGTCGTTTGCAGGGACATAAGCGTGAAGGAGGTGACGCATGGAGAGGCCAGGCTGGCGTGCGGGAGATCTCAGGTGGCGCTGGCTGTTGGGTGTGGTGGTGATCGCACTCCTGGCAAGCAGGTTGATTGTGCTCCAGGGGAACTCTGCCGGTGGGGAAGCGCCCGGGCTTTCCACAAGCGATCGTCCAGATCGGTCGGAGGTTGTCCGGGCCATGGGGCAGTTGCCCCGAGGGTTTGTGGAGAACGCCGGGCAGTGGGACCCGGAGGCAGGCTGGTCGGCTCCGGGCTTTTATGGCGTCACCTGGATCACGAGGAATGGGGAGCTGCGGCACGCGCTCGTGAGTCGCGGGGACTGCGCTGCGGCTCCGGAAACGGCTGCGGGTGAAAGCCCCACGGGTGTCTCCGAGCAGCACTCGTGTGAAACAAGGATCTGGGTCCTTTCAGAGCATTTCGCAGGCGGCAGGGTCTCAGAGGTGCGGGGCGAAGAGCCCCTGCCGGCTCAGGTGAGCTACTTTGTCGGCGGTGACCCGGCCAAGCACCGGACAGGGCTACCCGGCTACCGGCGGCTCTCCCTGGGGGAAGTCTGGCCCGGCGTCGTCATTGAGCTCAAGGCCACCCAGAGGACGGTGGAGAAGATCTTCAAGGTCGAGCCCTTTGCCGACCCGTCGGTCATCCGGGTCGCCCTGCAAGGGGCCGAAGCGCTGCGACTCAACGAGCACGGAGAGCTGGTAGTCTCCACAGGCTACGGCGACGTGGTCTTCTCGAAACCCATCGCGTGGCAGGAAGAGGGCGCTACGAAAAAGGCCGTGCAGGTGAACTACCGCATAGACGCCGGAACCGGGACCTACGCCTTTGCCCTGGGCGACTACGACCATACCAGGCCGTTGTTTATTGACCCTATCCTCCAGTCCACCTATCTGGGCGGGAGTGCCGGCGACTCCGCCCACGCTCTTGCCATATCCGGCTCAGGTGAGATCTATGTAGCAGGGCATACCGCTTCCGCAAACTTCCCCAACACCTCCGGGGGCGCGCAGCCTGGTCACGCGGGTGACTACGATGTCTTCGTGGCGCGGCTCTCTCCTGATCTTCGGACCCTTTACCAGGCCACTTATCTGGGCGGAAGTGGTTTAGACGGCTTCAACGTTCAGCTGGCGATCTCCTCTGCCGGCGATGTGTATGTGGTGGGGTGGACCGATTCCAACGACTTTCCGGGAACTCCCGGGGGCGCACAGCCGAGCTCTGGCGGGTACACAGACGCGTTCGTGGCAAAACTGGACATGACGCTTCAAACCCTCATACAGGCCACCTACCTCGGAGGCAGTCTGGACGACGAGCCTGCTGCTCTCGCCCTTTCACCCGCCGGCGATCTCTATGTGGCCGGCAGGACATTTTCCGCAAACTTTCCGGCCATCTCGGGGGGAGCACAGACGAGCAGACAGGGGCTGAGTGACGCCTTTGTGGCCAGGATCCGTTCGGACCTCACAACGGGCGCTATCCTGCAGGCGACATACCTGGGCGGAAGTGATGAAGAGGACGTTCTCGACGTGGTCGTGGCAAACTCGGGCGATGTGTATGTGGCGGGATGGACCAGTTCGGCCAACTTTCCGGGCACAGCCGGTGGGGCGCAAGCGAGCTTTGCGGGCGTCGAAGATGCCTTTGTGACCATACTCAACAGCGGCCTCACCTCTATCATCCGGTCCACGTATCTGGGCGGGAACAGCTTCGATAGGGCCGTTTCTATTGCAATGTCAAGTTCCGGCGTCTACGTGGGCGGAGTTACGGGTTCTTCTGACTTCCCGGTCACTGCGGGCGTCGCCCAGCCGACCTTCGGTGGCGGTGACCGGGACGGCTTTGTGGCAAAGATCCGGCCCGATCTCGGGGGCATCCTGCAGGCAACATATTTGGGCGGAAGCGGTTGGGACGCGGCTAGGGTTGCCGTGGCCGGGTCAGGTGACGTGTATGTGGCAGGTCCCACCGACTCCACCGATTTTCCGGGTACCTCCGGTGGGGCACAGGAAAGCTATGCGGGTGGATACCGCGACGGGTACGTGGCGAGGCTCCGCCCGGATCTCTCCGCGGTTCTGCAAGCCACCTACCTGGGAGGAAACGACTGGGATAGCCCTGACGCCCTCGTCATTGCGCCTTCAGGCGACGTCTATGTGGCAGGGTATACTGAGTCCCCCAACTTGCCCGTCACTTCAGGCGGCGCCCAGCCGACCTTCGGCGGCCTTAGTGACGGCTTTGTAGCGCGGCTGACAGCAGATCTGGCGGCGACTCCCACCCAGCACCGGCTCTACCTGCCCCTGGTGGTGAAGGGGCCGTGAGGGTGGGGCGAAGCCACCGCTTTTGCCCCTTTCTGGAGCTCCCTTGGACAGGAGGCGGGCAATGGGCAGACATTCTGAAGAGCTGAACCGAACGAACCAGGATGGGCGAAAATGGCGGCGGGGAGTCGTCTTGGTCCTGACGGCCCTGCTCGCGCTGATGATGGGCGGGTGGTGGAGGTTTCCCCTCACGGGCGCCGTTGGCGGGCCAGCGTCCATCTACCAGGCCTCGACGAGCGGCTCCGCAGCCGGGATTCGCTTCCATCGAAGCTACGGGTTGGCAGGGAGCAATGAGAGGGTTATTACAGTGCTGCCCACGTCTGATCGCGGGTTTATATTGGTCGGTTTCACTTACCGGAACTCACCCCGGTATCTAGGACCTTATATCGTCAAGGTAGACGCTGCCGGGAATGTGCAGTGGAGCCGGACGTATGGAGACGGGGAAGAATGGACCGGCCGCGCTGTGGCCGCTACAGATGGAGGGTTCTGGCTGGTCGGTTCTACCGGGAGCGACATCTACCTGGCGAGGATGGATGCGGCCGGGAACGTGCAGCAGGCCATCACCTACGATGGAGGCGCCTTGGAGGAAGCAGGAACGATCCTGGCCACCTCCGACGGTGGCTTTCTGCTGGTGGGCAGCACTTCGCGTGGCTACCCCTTTCCTGGACGGGCGCTGATGGTCAAGCTGGACGGATCAGGCAGTGTGCAGTGGAGCCGCACCTATGAGCTCTACTACTCGAGCGAAGGAACAGGAGTGCTCCTGTCTTCCGCAGTTCAAACTTCTGATGGGGGATTCCTGGTGGGGGGAAACCAGTCTTCTTACGACTATCGGACAGGTCAGTATACGTATTCCATTGTCCTGTTGAAATTGAACGCAGACGGCACGGTTCAGCAGGGCTGGGAGCTAACGAATCCCAGCTTCGGAAGCGTTAGCCTGGGGGGTATGGTGACCACCTTCGACGGTGGTGTTCTGCTGGTAGGGACCACCGTAGTTGGGATGAACGGGAACGTGTCAGACGACGATATGCTGGCGGTGAAACTGGATAGCGCGGGGAACGTGCAGTGGAGCCGGACCTACGGGCGGCCTGGCGTCCTGGATGAGGGGGGCACGGCCGTGGTGCGGGCGCCGGATGGAGGCTTTCTGCTGGTCGGAAATACCCACAATTCCAGTTCGGGTTTCGATGCCTATGCGGTGAAGATCGATGGGGCGGGGAACGTCCGGTGGAGCCGGACCTATGACGGCGGCGGAGGCGAAGGTATCGCCACAGCAGTGATAACTAGCGACGGAGACTTTCTCCTAGCAGGCGATACCTGGCCGGACTCTACCGCCTATGATGACATGTATGTTGTGCGGACTGATGACCTCGGCGAGAGCACGTGTAACTCGGCGCCGGCAACGACGGTGACGACGACGCCGGCGATCGCCGTGCAGACGTTTGTGGTGGACAGCAGCCCGGCTCCGCTGACTGTTGGAACGACCGCGTTCCCAAGCGCGGTTCCGGAGACGCAGACGGAGAACCGCTGCCGGTATCCGCTCTACCTGCCCCTGGTGGTGAAGGGGCCGTGAGGCGGCCGGGCGTTGGTGCGGGAGGGCACAGGGGCGCCGCATCCGGCCAGGTGGACTCTTTCACACGGACGGATCAACCTTTGACTCAGGGAGGTGTGCAATGAAAGGGAAGGGACTGATTCATTGGGACTCCGGGACGGGGATGGGAGAAGGTGCCCGGGGCCAAGTTCGCTGGGCGCTTCGGTGGGTGCTGGCGGGTGTCCTCGTGCTGGCAGGGCTGGTGGGTCCGGCCAGGCCGGCCCAGGCGGCCACGTTCACCGTAAACACCACCGCCGACACGGTGGACGCCAACCCCGGCGACGGAAACTGCGCCGACTCCAGCAACAACTGTTCTCTGCGGGCGGCGGTGATGGAGGCGAACGCCCAGGCTCAGGTGGATTCGTCAAAGACGTTCACCATCGTCCTTCAGGCGGGTCAGACCTACACGCTCTCACGAGATACAGCAGCAGGTGATGATAATACCGCTGCGGAGGACGACCTTGACATCACCGGTAACATCACCATCCAGGGCAACGGGGCAACTGTGCAGAGAAATCCACAATATAGTTGCGAGCCCTACGAGCAATCTAACCCGCCATTGAAATTTCGCATTTTCCATGTGCTTAGCGGAGGCTTTCTCACTCTTGATAACCTGACGGTGACAAGGGGCTGCGCCGACGGCTCCGGCGGCGGCATACTCAACGCCGGCACGCTGACCATCACCAACAGCACTATCTCGGGAAATAGAGCTGTCTCATCGGGCGGTGGAATACTCAACACCGGTACGCTCACCATCACAGGCAGCACCATCTCGGGAAATGAGGCCTATCAAATGGGAGGCGGCAACTCCGGCGGCGGCATCTTCAACGCCGGCACGCTGACCATCACCAACAGCACCATCTCGGGAAATAGCACCGGTGCCGGCGACGGCGGCGGCATTTACAATCTAGGCACGCTCACGATCACTAACAGCACCATATCGCAAAACATAGCCAATTACGCTAGAGGTGGCGGCATCGTGAACTTTCATACGCTCACCGTCACCGACAGCACAATATCTCAAAATAGCGCCGACGAGGGCGGTGGCATCTGGAACAGCGGTGCCACGGTAGGCATCACCAACAGCATGCTCTCGAACAATAATGCTGGTCAGGGGGGTGGTATCTATAACTTCTTCGGTACAGTGACCATCACCAATAGCACCATATCTGGAAATGGATACGGTGATGGCAGTGGCATTTTCAACGTTGACACATTGACCATCGCTAGGAGCACGCTGTCGGGAAATAGCGCTGTCGGGACCGGCGGCGGCATACTCAACGCCGGCACGCTGACCATCACCAACAGCACGCTCTCGGCGAATAGCGCTAGCCACGGGGGAGGCGTCTATAACTCTGGCACAGTAGGTGCCAGCTTTGTAACTGTTGCGTACAACGACGATTATACTGGCCTAGCGGGAGGTTTATTTAATGACACTGACGCCACCTTCAACATCAAAAATTCCATCGTGGCCAATAACACGGGAGGTCCCAACTGCTCTGGTACCCTGAACGGTTTGGGTGTGAACTTTGCCACCGACAGCACCTGCGGCAGTGGCTTTACGCAGGTGACATCCGTCCAGCTAAACCTGCAACCCCTTGCTGACAACGGCGGTCAGACCAAAACCCATGCCCTGGGCCCGGGCAGCGTAGCCATCGACGCAGTCACCGACTGCACGGACCTAAACAACAACCCGGTAAGCACAGACCAAAGAGGCGTCTCCCGTCCCCAGGGGCCGAAGTGCGACGCCGGCGCCTTTGAGGCCCAGGGCGGCGCGCCCACGCCGACGCCAACGCCCATGCCCACCCCGAGCCCGTCGCCGGGGCCGTCGCCTACTCCAACGCCCACGCCCACCCCGAGCCCGTCGCCGGGGCCGTCGCCTACTCCAACGCCCAGCCCGGGCGCCCAGCGGCTCTTCCTCCCGTTCATAGCAAGACAGTAGAGGGGAGGTAAGCGCGTCGTGGATTTCACACAGCTTCCCGACGAGGTCGCCGTCCGGGCCATCCTGGAGCTCTGGGACCTGGCGGCCCCCGCCGGGCCCACCAGGGGCGAACTGGAACTGCTCCTGGATGAGCTGGAGCTGGCCGCGCCCGAGCCCGGCCGGGCCCTCCTGGCGGCCCTCCGCAAGAACCCGGCCTCGGAGCTGGCCGGCAACCTTGCCCGCCAGGCCCTCGGCCGCCTTTACCAGGACGACCGGCTCCGGCCCTACGTCGAAGAGGCGGTCCGGCGGGCCGCCGAACCCCACATGGACCTTTTGCCGGCTATCACTCCGGCGGTACTGGTCATCCTGGTGCTGGGCACCATTGAAGTTGAAAAGACGCCCGATGGCGGCTTCCGGCTGAAGCTCCGGGCCGACGACCTCATCAGGGCCTTTGCCGACTACGCCCGGGCTTTGCCGGAAGGGGTCGTTCGGGCTGTGGCCGACGCCCTCAAGCCCGACCGGCAGGGCCAGCATGGACCCCCGGCTGGAGGCGGCCGCGGCTAAACTCCAGGCCGGGGACCTTACCGGCGCCAGGGCCCTTCTGGCCGAAGTCTCCGGTGAACCCAACCTTCCCCCGGCGGACCGGGCTCAGGCCCTCTGCTGGCTGGCGGACCTGGCCCTCCTGGGCGGGCAACCCGACGAAGCCGAAGCTTACCTCGGCCGGGCCCTGCGGCTCGCCCGCCGAACCCCCAACCCTGCCTTCTTCCGGCTCCAGGCCCTGGCGCGGCTCACCGCCCTGGCCCTCAGCCGGCGCCGCCTCGACGAGGCGGAGCAGCTGGCCCAGCGCCGCTACCGCCTGGCCCGCCGGGCGGCCGGCAAACTCCCGGACCAGGCTCCGGTGTTCTGGGAGCTGGCCGTGGACGCCCTCCGGGACCGGGCGGCCGCCGCACTGGAGCGGCGGGACCTGGACGGTTACGTCCGCCGGCTCCGCCACGCCCTGCGGCTGGCAGGAAGGGCCGGGCTTGAGGATGCGGCCCGTCAGCTGGAGTCGGAGCTCTGGCGGTTCCGCCTCGGTTCGGACCCGGCGGCCCGGACGGCCCTTGAGGCCCAGGTGACCCGGCTTAAAGATGCCGGACGCCGCTTCGAGCTCTACTGCCTGCGGGCCGACCTTTTCGAGGCCGAAGGGGACCTTCAGGCGGCCCTGACCTCCCTGGAGACGGCGCTGGCGACGGCGCCCGCCGCGACTGACCGGGCCCGGCTCCTGTGCCGGCTCGGCCGGCTCCGGCTGGCCGCCGGCGGCCCGGTAGAAGCGGCCGTCCGTGACCTGGAGCAGGCCGCCCGCCTCGGGGAAGAGCTCGGAAATGGGCCCCTGGTCCGGGAGGCTCTCACCCTGCTGATTCAGGCCCGCATGCTGGCCGGCGAATCGGCCAACGAGCTTCTATTGCGGCTTCGGCAGTTGCTGCCGCCGGAAGAGTACGCCTGGGCCCTGCTGGCCGCCGCCTACGGCCTCTACCGGCGGAACCCAACTGCCGCCCTCGGTCTGGTATCGGAGGCCCGCCGGCATGCCGGCTCCTGGCTGGCCCGAACCACGGCTTCCCTGGCCGAGGCCGCCGTCCTGCGCCGCCTCGGCCGCCTGCAGGATGCTTGCCGTGCGGTCCGGCGCGGCATCGCTCTGGTTGAAGCTCAGCCGACGGACCCAACCCGCTGGCGGGACCTGCTCGCCATCCGGGCCCAGCTCTACGAAGCTGAGGCGGTCCTGCTGGCCCGGTTGGGGCGGCCCGCGGCGGCCCTTCGGACGGCCGAGGGGGCCAAAGCCCAGATTCTGCGCCGCCGACTAGGTCTGGCTCCGCCGGACCCGGCCCGCCTGCGGTCCTGGCTTGCCGCCCAGGAGGCCGCCTGCGTCTATCTATGCGTCCAGGCCGATGAGACCCTGGTCCTCCTGCTGGCACCTGGTTCCTATCGGCCGCAGGTTCGGTTCGCTCCCCTCGGCGAAGATGAGGTTGCTTTCGGGGAACTGCCCGGCCCGGCCGCCTTTAACCGGCTCATCTTCGATAAGGTGCTCCCCAGGGTCTCGGCCGGATTGGCCCAGGCCCTGGACGAGGTCAGCCGGCAGGTGCGACTCCTTTATCTGGTGCCCGACTCCCGCCTTTGCGCGGTCCCCTTCGCCGCCCTCCGCTTTCCCGACGGCAGCCGTCTGGCCGACCGGTGCGCCGTGGCCCTCCTCCCAGGGTCGGCCCTCCTCGCCCGGCCAGCAAATCCGAACCGGCCCCAGGCCCGGTCCCTCCTGGCCGCCGGCTGGGGCGGAGTTAGGGAGTACGACTTCGCCCCGCAGGCCGTCCGGGTTGCCGCCCTGCCCGGCTGGGGGGAAGCTGAGGCCCTCGCCGACCCGCCCCTCGCCGACTGGCTCAGCCGGGCGCCCCGGCACAGGGTTCTTTTTGTCGCCGCCCACGGCGACTGGAATCCTCCCCGCCTGCTCTGCGGACCGGCCGGCGAAGTGCTGACGGCCGAACAGGTCGAGACCCTGCGCCTTGGGGCTGACCTCGTCTTTATCAATGCCTGCGTCTCGGCCGTCTTCCCCTCGCAGGTCGGCGCCGAAGTCGGCGGCTTCTGGGAGGCCTTCTTCCTGGCCGGCGCCCGGGCCCTGGTGGGTACCGTAGCCTACGTGCCCCCGGATTTGGCCGAACGGGTGGCGGTGCGTTTCTTTGAAGGGTGGCTCTCCGGCCTTACCGCGGCGGAGGCCCTGCGCCGGGCGCAGCTGGAGGTTAGGCCGACCTGCGGCGATGAGATGTGGGCGGCGCACATCCTCGCCGGCCGGGGAGATATCACCCTTCCCCGGCCGGCCCCTCGCGACAGACCGGTATCCGGGGCGGGTCGTTAGCGACGTTCCGGCGCAGGATTTCCCGGAGCTGGGCGGCAGCTTATCCGGACCCCGGCCAGCTACTGCTCCGGCTCGTGGGCATCCAGGCGGCGGACGTAGCGGTTGAGGGCGTCCTGGAGGGTGCGGGCCGGGTTCTCAACCTTGAGCCGCTGGGCCTCCCGCAGGACCCGGCTCAGCCCGGCCCGCACTTCCTCGGAAAGCGCCGGGTCCGCGGCCCACTTCGAGAGCCGCCGGACGTCCGCCCAGCGGGCCTGTGCCCAGAACTGCCGGCCCAGGTCGCAGTGGGGACTCAACCCTTCGATAAGCCTCAGCTTCTCGGGCGCGGCGACGGCCGGGTCCTTGAGCTGTTCGTAAAGCTTGTCTAAAAACCCCCGCTTGCGCCACCAGCGGAAACCCAGCATCCGCCGGTTCGCCTCCCGCCAGAAGGCCCCGAACTCCGGCCGGCTGGCAATCTTGACCAGGTAAACCGCGGCGGCAACGACCCCGGCGGCCGCCAGGGCCCCAAAGATAACCAGAATTGACGTGCGCACCAGCGGGTGCCGCTCCCGCTGGAAGAGCTCAAAGAGCTCCCGCAGGGCCCGCTCGGCCGGGGCCAGCCCGCCCTGGAGCCGCTCCCGCAGGGCCTCCAGGGCGGCCAGCCGCTCCTTGAGGGACATCCCGGGCGAGGCGGCGACTTCGACGAGCCGTTCCGGCGGCAGGTCCTGTAACCGCTCTAAATCCATCGGTCCCATTATATACCAGCCCCGGGGCGCTAAACTTAGAGGGGAGACGCCCAGATGGAAGCTTACGACGTCATCGTCGTCGGGGCCGGGGTTGTCGGCTTAGCCACCGCCTACTTCTGCGCCTCGGCCGGCCTTAAGGTCCTCGTCCTGGAGCGGGAATCCATTGCCAGCCAGGCCTCCGGCGCCGCGGCCGGAATCCTCACCCCGGCCGGTGAAAGTGCCCAGGCCGGCCCCCTGGGCGACCTGATGGCCCGGTCCCTGGAATTCCACCGGTCCTTTACCCCCCGCCTCAAGGAGCTCACCGGCATCGACCCCCTCTTCGGTCCCCTTGCCGTCCTGGTCCCGGCCTTCAGCCCCCAGGAGGCCGACCGCCTGCGCGCCCTGGCCGAGCACCTCGCCGGCTCGAACTCCCGGCTCCGGTGGGCCGAGCCCACCGAGCTTCTGGCCGCCGAACCCAGGCTCAGCCCGGACCTCCGGGGCGGCCTCCTGGCCGAAGGGGAGGGGCAGGTCGACGCCTACCGGCTCACCCTCGCCCTGGGCCGGGCCGCCGAGCTGGCCGGGGCCGAGGTCCGCTACGCGGCGGCCGAGGGCCTGGAACTGCCCGAACGCGGCCGGCCGCGGGTTATAACCCGGTCCGGACCGGTCGGGGCCGACTTTGTGGTCCTGGCCATGGGGCCCTGGACCGCCCGGGCCGCCGGCTGGCTCGGGACGCCGGTGCCGGTCGAGCCCCTCCGGGGCCAGCTTCTCCGCCTGCACCTGCCGGGTCCGCCCCTGGCCTACTGCGTCATGTACGGGGACCACTACGTCCTCTCCAAGCTTGACGGGCTGGTCACCGCCGGGACCACCGAAGAGCTGGTCGGCTTTGACCCGAGCACGACCCCGGCGGCCCGGGACTTCATCCTGGAGGGCGTCTTAAGGCTTGTGCCGGGCCTGGCCGACGCCCAGCTGGTAAACCACACGGCCTGCCTGCGGCCCCTTGCCGCCGACGATATGCCCATCCTCGGGCCGGTGCCCGGCCGGGAGCGGGTTATCCTGGCCACCGGTCACGGCCGGAATGGGATCCTGATGGGCCCCTACTCGGGCCGGCTGGTCGCCGACCTCATCCTGGGCCGGACCCCTGAAATCGACCTCGGGCCCTTTGCCCCGGCCCGCTTCCGGGAGGCCGGTCCGGTCCGCCGTCGGGCCCACCGGCTCTTTTCGCCCTGAGCCTGTGCTATCATTTTAAAGATAAACGCCCTGGGAGGCTGAGCGTGCCGAACCGGCGACCGGAAATCATCCTGGCCGAGGAGCGGGGCTTCTGCTTCGGGGTCCGGCGGGCCCTGGAGATCATCGAGGCCGCCGGCCGCAAATACGGCCGGGTTCAGAGCCTGGGCGGCATTGTCCACAACCTCCAGGTCGTCAAGCGCCTGGAGGACGTCGGCGTCACCGTAGTAAAGAGCCTGGACGAGGTCACAACGCCGGTGGTGGCCATCACCGCCCACGGCGTCGGGCCCGGCATCCCGGCCGAAGCCCGGGCCCGGGGCTACGAGGTCATCGACACCACCTGCCCGCTGGTTACGAAGGTCCACCAGGCCGTTAAGAAACTGGCCGACGACGGGTTTTTTATCATCATCTTCGGGGAGCCCAACCACCCGGAGGTTCGGGGGGCCCTGGGCTGGGCCGGCAGCGCCAGGACCCTGGCAACCCTCAACTGGGAAGATATAAAGAAAATTAAGCCTTTGCCCCACAAGATCGGCATCGTCTCCCAGACCACCCAGCCGGTGAGCCTCTTCAGCAACTTTGTTAAGGCCATCATGGACTGGGCCTTCCCCCGGCCGGTGGAGATCCGGGTGGTCAACACCATCTGCGACCCGACCATCAAGCGCCAGCAGGACGCGGTGGAGCTGGCCCGCCAGGTGGACGTGATGATCGTCATCGGCGGCCGCCACAGCGCCAATACCCGGCACCTGGCCGAGATGTGCGCGGCCGAAGGCGTTGAGACCCACCACATCGAGGTCCCCGAAGAGGTTGACCCGGCCTGGCTACGGGGGCGGTCCCGGGTGGGGGTGACGGCCGGGGCTTCAACCCCGGACTGGATTATCGAGGCGGTTGTCCGCCGGCTCGAGGAGATTGCGGACCAGGTCGCCGCTGAAGAAGGGGTCGTTGCCGGCGACTGAGCCGTTACCCATCAGTTTCCGGTGGGGTGCAGGGGGCCCGCCAGCACCCTCGGGCCGGTCGCCGTGGGACTGCCGCCGGCCGGCTCGATGGTGACCCCCATCTCCTGGTAGCTGTCAAAGTCCGGCGGGAGCTCGAAGAAGAGCCTGGCCCTCCCCGACTCATCCGTCTGAAAGGTCCCGACGCTCATCCGCTCCCCGTCCCGCCGGAGCCACGCCTGGTAGACCTGGCCGCCGGGGAGGGGGGGCAACCGGTTCACCACCAGCACGGCCCGCATCCGGCCCGGAATGTAAAGCAGGCGGCCGTACCCCCCGGTGGCCGCGTCCGTTGCCCGCAGGGGCCGGATGACCAGGTTCGGGCTCAGGACGAAGTCCCAGAGCTCGTACTCATCGGTTGCCCAGCGCTGGAGCCGGTCAACCTGCTGACGCAGGGCAAAGGCCTGAACGGCCGCGAACACCGAAAGGACCAGGGTTGCCACCAGGCCCAGGGCCAGCAGACGCTCCCGCCGGGCCGGTCGGGCCGCGCCGGCCCGGGCGGCGGCCACCACCCGGTGGCGCAGGGCCGCCGGCGGCTCGGCGGCCAGCTCATCAGCCAGGGTCGAGAGGGCCTCAAGGTATGCGGCGTACTCGGCCTGACAGGCCGGGCAGACCTCAAGGTGGGCCCGAACCGGGGCCGCCTCGGCCTCTTCCAGGGCGTCGGCCGCCAGGGCCGGAAGTTCGGGCCGGACGGCCTCGCATCCGCCGGGTGGGGTGGTCATCCGCCTCCGTCCTCGTAAAGGGCGCGCAGTTTGATTATGCCCAGCCTCAACCTGGTTTTCACCGTACCCAGGGGCTCGCCGAGGCGCGCGGCGATCTCCCGCTGGGTCAGGCCTTCAAAATAGGCGAGCTCAATGACCCGCCGCTGGTCCGGGGGCAGCCGGCCCAGCAGGGAACGCACCGCCGCCCCCTCCAGCTGGTCGACCGCCGCATCCACCGGGTCGTCGGTTCCCGGCCCCGCCAGCTTGTCCTGGTAGCTCACCTCCCGCCGCCGGCGCCGCAGAACGTCCACGGCCAGGTGGTGGGCGATGCTGAGGAGCCAGGCCCGGAAGGTTCCCCGACCCCGGTCGTAAACCTCGGGCCGGTTCCAGATGCGCAGGAAAACTTCCTGGACCAGGTCCTCGGCCTGGCCCTCGTCCCGGACGATACGGCGGGCGAGGCCGTAAACCAGGGGTGCGTAGCGGTCATACAGGGACGCCAGGGCCGCCGGGTCGCGGGCGGCAACCCGGCGCAGGAGCTCCTCGTCGGTAAGCCCCACGTCTGCCACCGCCTAAGCTCGGGCCCCGCGTTCCGTCCTCATTCGGGGTCGCCCCACTATTATACGGCTGGGCGGAACGTTCGGCGGCCAGCTCAGGGTATATAATTGGGACAGGGCGACACCCCGCCAAAATCAGGCAAGGGAGGCCAGGAGTAGCCGCATGTGCGGGATAGTGGGGTACATCGGCAAGCGGTCGGGCGGACCGGTTGCATTAGAGGGCTTGAAGCGGCTGGAATACAGGGGTTACGATAGCTGCGGCCTTGCGGTGCTGGAGACGGGCGGACGGGTGGCCATTACCAAGAAGGCCGGCAAGCTGGAGCGCCTCCTGAGCCAGCTCAACGGTGAGATCCCCAGCGGCCCGGTGGCCATCGGCCACACCCGCTGGGCCACCCACGGCAAGCCCTCCGACGCCAATGCCCACCCCCACACCGACTGCTCGGGGAATGTCGTCGTCATCCATAACGGCATTATCGAGAACTACCTTGAACTCAAGCACCGGCTCCAGGCCGAGGGCCACGCTTTCGTTTCCGAGACCGACACCGAGGTCTTCGCCCACCTGGTTGAGGACAGACTCAAGGAGGGGGCGGACCTGGTAACCGCCGTCCGGCTGGCCCTCCGGGAGCTCCGGGGGGCCCAGGCCTTTCTGGTAATCTCCCGGCAGGAGCCCGACGTGCTGGTTGGGGCCCGCCTGGGTCATGCCGGGGGGCTGGTCGTCGGCTACGGGGTCGGCGAAATGTACATCGCCAGCGACCTGCCGGCCATCCTGCCCTACACCCGCCGGGTGGCCTACCTGGAAAGCGGTGAGCTGGCCGTGCTTCGGGCCGACGGGGTCACCTACCTGGACCTGGAAGGCCGCCCCGTGGAGAAGGCCGTTCAGTTGAGCCCCTACGACCCGGTTTCGGTGGCCAAGGCCGGCTACAGCCACTTTATGCTTAAGGAGATCCACGAACAGCCGGAGGTTATCCTCAACGTCCTGCGGGGCCGGGTTGACGTGGAACGGGCGGCCGTAGCCTTCGAGGGCGTCCCTTTCTCGGATGCCGAGCTGGCGGCCTTCCGGCGGGTGGTGCTGGTCGCCTGCGGCACCTCCTGGCACGCCGCCCTCCTGGGCAAGCTCTACTTCGAAACCCTGGCCGGGGTCCCGGCCGAAGCCGAACTCGGTTCGGAGTTCCGGGCCCGGGACCTGGTACTCGGCCCCGATACCCTGCTCGTCGCCATCACCCAGTCGGGCGAAACCGTCGACACGCTGGAGGCGATGAACCGGGCCCGAAGCTACGGGGTCAAGCAGGTCGTCCTCTGCAACGTGATGGGCAGTCAGGCGACCCGGCTCGCTGACGGCGTCATCGACCTCCGGGCCGGACCGGAGATGGCGGTGGCCAGCACCAAGACCTTTGTCTCCAGCGTGGTCAGCCTCTACCTGCTGGCCGCCCGCCTCGGCCAGGCCCGGGGCGCCCTCGACCCCGAAGCGATGGGTCACCGGCTGGCTGCCGTGATGCGCCTGCCGGCCCTGGCCGGTGAAGTTCTCGGCCGGGAGGGTCAGATTCGGGACGTGGCCCGGCGCTTTTTCGAGCTGGGCGACTTTCTCTACCTGGGGCGGTGGGTGAGCTATCCGGTCGCCCTGGAAGGTGCCCTGAAGCTTAAAGAGGTCTCGTACATCCACGCCGAGGGCTACGCCGGGGGCGAAATGAAGCACGGCCCCATCGCCCTCATCGATTCCCGGATGCCGGTGGTGGTCCTTGCGCCGAAAGACCGGGTTTACGACAAGATGCTGGGCAACGTCTCGGAGGTTAAGAGCCGCGACGGGCTGGTCGTCGCCCTGGGGACCGAAGGCGACGAAATCCTGCCGGCCAAGGCCGATTTCTTTATCCCGGTCCCCGCAACAGATGAGCTGTTAAGTCCGGTGGTCACGGTGATTCCCCTCCAGCTCCTGGCCTATCACATTGCCCTGCGCCGGGGCTGTGACATCGACCAGCCCCGAAACCTGGCCAAAACGGTCACAGTGGAGTGAAGGCCTGGCAGTTTCTGGCGGCCCTGCCTGACGAGATTCGCCGGCGGCTGCCGTCCGACCTCGCCGGTTTCCAGGTCCGGCATCGGGCGAGCCTGGTCCAGTTTCACTACGGGGACCCCCGGGTCCACTTTGAGGTCTGGCTCCAGGGCGGCGCCCGCCGGATCGAGCTGGGGTTGCATTTCGAGGACCCGGACCCTGAGGTAAACCGCCGGTGGCTGGCCGAATTTGACGCCCACTTTTTCGACATCTGCGCCCGGCTGGGCCCGACCTTTGAGCCGGAGCTCTGGACGTCGGCCTGGACCCGCCTGCACGAGACCTGGCCCATGGAGCCCCTCACCGAGGAGCTGGTCGAGCGGGTCGCCGGCCGGATGGCTGAGATTATCGAGACGCTGGCGCCGGTCCTCTTGCGGCGCTTGACAGCGGGACGGTTATCTGTCAATACTTATGCGCCAGGCTCGGCGGCGCCCACCCTTCGGCGGTCGGCGTTGGAAAGGCCGGGCAGGGCGAACAACGGTATCACCCAGGAGGCTCATTAAACCATGACGGCCTATGTTGACAAGACGCTGACCTGCCGGGATTGTGGGGCGACGTTCGTGTTCTCGGCCGGCGAGCAGTCGTTTTACGCCGCCAAGGGCCTGCAGCACGAACCCCAGCGCTGCCCAACCTGCCGGGCCAACCGGCGGCGGGAACGGGCAGGGTATGAGGACCCGGTGCGGGAGGCCGGCCGCGGCGTCAACACCCGGGTCATCTGCGCCAGCTGCGGGGCCGAAACCACCGTGCCCTTTGTCCCCCGGAATTCCCGCCCGGTCTACTGCAGCACCTGCTACAGTAAGGTCAAGAGCGGCCTGCTTTAAGGTCCGCCCGGACCGAAAGGGGTTCGGCGGGGCGGGGTGACCTGCGGGGGGCGAACGTAAAAAGGCTCCAGCGTTGCCGGGTCGTCGGTCTGGCCGCTTACGAACCGGCCCCAGGCCACCTCGGCCAGCACGGCGGGCCGGCGCCGCCCCGCCGCCCCGAAAACGACCACCCAGTCTTCCCGGGCGTGGCGCTTCAGCTCTTCGACCCGGTCGGCCGGTAGCGAGCCGGAGATGACAGCCGGACCGGGGACCAGGGCGGGCAACTCCTCAAGGCGGCCGACCCGCTCGGGTACCGCCCGAACCGGCTCCCGATTAAAATCAAACACCGCGAAAACCACCTCACGGCCGGCGGGTTGAATACAGCAAACCGGCAGGCCAAAGGCCGCAAACTGCCGGGCGTGGGCCTCCAGGGTCGGGACCCCGATGAGGGCCGCGCCCAGCCCGTAGGCCAGGGCCTTCGCGGTGCTCACCCCAACCCGGATGCCGTTAAAGCTTCCGGGTCCGAGGCTCACCCCGACCGCCCGGATCGCCCGGACATCGGTCCTTAGCTTGCGCAACAGCCTTTCAAGCCCGGGCAGGAGCTCGACGGAATGGTTCTGACCGACGAGCCAGGCCTCCTCGGCCAGCAGGCCCCGTTCCCCGTAGGCGGCCAGCCCAATGTACTCGTCGGCCGTATCGATGGCGATCAGCACCGCTCGTCGAAGCTGCGCAGAATTTCCGCCGACCGGGGTCCCGTGGCCCGGAAGGTGAGCCGCCGGCCCTCACCGTCCAGAAACTCAATTTGGATGACCACCGCATCGTCGGGCATGAGGGCCGGCGCCCGCTCGGGCCACTCCACCAGGCAGACCCCGTCCCCGTAAAAGTAGTCGGTGAGGCCCAGGGCCCAGGCCTCGACCTCGCTTTCAATCCGGTAAAGGTCGATGTGGTAGACGGGCAGGCGGCCGCCCCGGTACTCCTGGATAAGGACAAAGGTCGGGCTCGTCGCGGCCGATGCCCCGAGACCCTCGGCGATCCCCTGGGCCAGGGTTGTCTTGCCCGAACCGAGCGGGCCTTGCAGGAGGACCGTATCGCCCGGGCCGAGGAGGTCAGCCAGGCACCGGCCCAGGGCAACCGTCCCGGCCGCATCCGCCGAAACCCGCACGGTCTCGTATTCGGCGGTGGTCCGTCCGTTCACGGGTCGCCCCCGGCCAGGTGGTCCCACCCGGCCCGCTCGAGCCGGAGCTCTTCGCCGCCGGGTCCTAAAACCCGGACCTGCCCGGGCGGGCCGTCGAAAATGCGCCCGATAACCGTGACAGGGACTGGCGAGCGGGCGGCAACGCCGCCCACAGCGACTTCCGGCCCTGTGAAAACCAGTTCGTAGTCCTCGCCCCCGGTGAGGGCCAGGGTGAGAGCATCGGCACCGAAGAGGCGGGTGGCATCCGGGTGGACGGGGACCCGTCCGCCCTCGATTTCGGCGGCCACCCCGCTCTCCTCGCAGATGTGGCCCAGGTCGGCAACCAGGCCGTCGCTCACGTCGATGGCTGTTCGAATTCCGGCAGTAACCAGGATCGGGGCCACCTCCAGCCGCGGCTGGGGCCGCCGGTAGGCCGAAACCAGGGCCGGCGCCCGCGCCTCCGCCCCGACGGGGTCTTCCAGCAAAAGCCTGAGACCGGCCGCGGCCGCCCCGAGGGAGCCGGTCACCGCAACCAGGTCCCCGGGCCGGGCACCCGACCTGAGCAGAACCCTGGACCGCCAGTCTGCTCCGGCCGGAACCTCGATTTCCCCCGTGGCCGTAACGGTAATGGTCAGGACCGGGGACCGGACAATGTCCCCGCCGGCCAGGACGGTGCCGCTGGCCCGGGCCAGGTCCAGCATCGCCCCGTAGAGGCGCTCGATGTCTTCCGCGCGCGTGGTCGGTGGAAGGCCAAGGGTTACCAGGGCAAACCGGGGTGCCGCTCCGACTGCCGCCAGGTCGCTCAGGTTCACGGCCAGGGCCTTCCAGCCCAGGTCCTCCCAGCGGGCAATGTCGAGCCGGAAGTGAACCCTGTCCACCAGGCTGTCGGTGGTCGCCGCCAGAATCCGGTCGCCGAAGCGCCAGAGGGCGGCGTCGTCCCCCACCCCGACCAGAAGGTCCGGGCTTGCGAGCCCGGTCGACTCGATGAGGCGCCGGAGGCGTCCGATGAGGACAAACTCGCCGGTCATCGTGTAATAGTACCAGACCCCGGCCCCGTTTGACAGGCAGGTCGGACCCGGTATATAGACAACGGGCCAGCCCGAAATTATACCGGAGGAAAAACATGCCGGTTCTAAGCCGCCTCTTGAAAGGCCTTGCCGCGGGCACGGTCGACATTGTCGACCTTACCTCGCCCCTCCACGAACGGACGCCCGTCATCAAGCTGCCGGCTCCCCTCGCCAACACCCGGCCCTTTTCCCGGACGGTGGTGAGCCGCTACGACGAGCGCGGCCCGGCCTGGTACTGGAACGACATCACCATGGGCGAACACGTGGGCACCCACTTCGACGCCCCCACCCACTGGATTACCGGGCGGAACGGCCTCGATGTGGCCGGTATCCCGCTCCGCCACCTGGTGGCACCGGCGGTGGTCATTGACAAGAGCGCCGAATGCGCCGAGAACCCCGACTTTCTGCTGGAAGTCGAACACATCCGGGAATGGGAACGCCAGCATGGTCGGTTGCCCGAGGGAAGCTGGCTCCTCTACCGGACCGGCTGGGATGCCCGGTCCGACGACCCGGACCGGTTTCTCAACCTGGACGAGCAGGGCCGCTCCCATACCCCGGGCGTCTCGGTAGAGTGCGCCCGGTGGCTTGCTGAAAAGGCCCCCATTGTCGGGATCGGCGTCGAGACCGTCGGAACCGATGCCGGCCTGGCCGCCAGCTTTGACCCGCCCTTTCCAGTCCACTACTTCCTGCTGGGGGCCGGCAAGTACGGCCTGACGCAGCTGGCCAATCTGGCGAGGCTGCCCGCAACCGGAGCGGTTATCGTTGTGGCCCCCTTGCCCATCGTCGGGGGCTCAGGCAGTCCGGCCCGGGTCCTTGCCCTGGTGGAGCGCGGTTGATGGGCACCAGGCCCGTCTTCGAAGCCGTTGCCGAACTGCTGAGCGGTCTCGGCGTCCGGTGCTTTTTCGGTCTCGTCGGGAGCGGCAACTTCCACCTGACCAATGCCCTGGTCGGTTGCGGGGCCAGGTTTATCCCCGCCCGCCACGAGGGCGCGGCGGTCACCATGGCCGACGCCTGGGCCCGGGTTACCGGCGAGGTCGGCGTCTGCACCGTTCACCAGGGACCCGGCCTCACCAACACCATAACCGGCCTGACGGAGGCGGCCAAGAGCCGGACCCCCCTGCTGGTCCTGGCCGCAGATACAGCCCGCCCGGCCGTTCGCTCCAACTTCCGGATTGACCAGGCCCGCCTGGTGGAGGCCGTCGGGGCCGCGGCCGAGTGCCTGTACACCCCCGAGTCGGCCATCAACGATACCTGTCGGGCGTTCTGGCGGGCCCGGGTCGAGCGGCGGCCGGTCGTTCTGATGATGCCCCTGGATGTCCAGGCCGCCCCGTGCCCCCAGGACGTTGTCAGGCCGTGGTTCCCCGAACTGAGACCCGTCCGGCCTTCGGCGCAGGCCGTTAGAGCGGCCGCCGACGCCCTCGTCCGGGCAAGACGCCCCCTGATCATTGCCGGCCGGGGGGCGGTCGTCGCCGGGGCCCGGGAGGCCCTCGAGGTGCTGGCGGACCGGCTCGGGGCGTTGCTGGCCACTTCGGCGGTGGCTAATGGCCTGTTTGCCGGAAACCCCTGGTACCTGGGCATCGCCGGCGGCTTTGCGTCGCCGGCCGCCGCCGAACTCATCTACCAGGCCGATGTGGTGGCGGCCTTCGGCGCGTCTTTAAACATGTGGACAACGCGCCACGGCCGGCTTATCAACCCGCAGGCGACGGTGATTCAGGTCGACCACGAGGCCGGGGCCATCGGAACCCACCACCGGGTCGACGTCGCCGTTGTCGGCGATGTCCGGGAGACTGTTCTTGAGCTCCTGGCCGAGCTCGAAGGCCGGGAGGCGCCCGGAGCGGGCTGGCGCACGCCTCGGGTCCGGGCGGCCATTGAGGCCGGAGCCTGGCGGAACGTCCCCTACGAGGATGCCAGCACTGCCGACCGGATTGACCCCCGAACGCTGTCCATCGCCCTGGATGAGATTTTGCCCCTCGAACGGACCATTGCCACCGATTCGGGCCACTTCATGGGCTACCCGGCCATGTACCTGCGAGTGCCTGACGCCCAGGGCTTTGTCTTTACCCAGGCCTTCCAGGCCGTCGGCCTTGGCTTGGCGACGGCCATTGGGGCGGCGGTGGCCCAACCTCACCGCCTTACGGTGGCGGCCCTCGGCGACGGCGGCGCCCTCATGGGCCTGTCGGAGCTCGAAACGGTGGCCCGGCTTGGCCTGAAGATGCTGGTTGTCGTCTACAACGACGCCGCCTACGGGGCCGAGGTCCACCACTTCGGACCCCTGGGCGCGCCCCTGGATATCGTGCGGTTCCCCGACGTTGATTTCGCCGCCCTGGCCCGGGGGGCGGGCCTGGCCGGGGTAACCGTCCGGCGCCTGGAAGACCTGGAACCGGTGCGGGAGTGGGTTGCGGCCGGGATGGCCGGTCCGATGCTAGTCGACGCTAAGGTCGTACCCACGGTCGTCGCCGACTGGCTTGAGGAGGCCTTCCGGGGCCACTAACGGCCGGGCAGGAGCAGGATTCACTATAATAAAAACAGCCTGCTCAGGAGGTTAGACGATGCCGCTTCTTACCCGGCGTGAAGCCCACATCGTCTGGGAGGGAAACCTGCCCCAGGGGTCCGGCCGGCTTCGGGTCGGCAGCGGCGCTTTTCCCGAGCTGACCGTCACCTTCCCGGCCCGGACCGAACAGCCCGACGGCAAAACCAGCCCGGAAGAGCTCATCGCCGCCGCCCACGCCACCTGCTACGCCATGGTCCTGGCGGCCCTTCTCGGCCAGCGAAATATAACCCCGGAGCGGGTTGAGGTTTCGGCGGTCTGCTCCCTGGACCGGGTAAACGGGCTGAAAATTTCGGCGATGGACCTCACGGCCCGCATCAAAGCGCCGGGCCTGACGCCCGCCGACGTCGACGCCCTGGTTGAGCAGGGAAATCAGGCCTGCCCGGTATCCAACGCCCTGCGGGGCAACGTCGAAATCCGGGTAAAGGGTGAGCTCATAACTTAACCGGACGCCCTGGCTGGGGCGGGGAGGATGAGAATTGGCCGGTTTTAAAATGCCCGACGAAACGTCCATCGGGGAAGTTGCCCTCAGGGTCGCCGACCTGGAGCGGTCGGTCCGGTTCTACACCGGACCCTTCGGGCTTGGTCTCCTTGACCGCCGGGACGGGCTGGCCGTCCTGGGTGCCGGCGAGCGCCCGCTTCTCAGACTCATCGAAAGGCCGGGCGCCCGGCCCAAGCCCCACTCGACCGCCGGCCTTTACCACTTTGCCGTCCTCCTGCCGGACCGGACGGCCCTGGGCCGCCTGCTGCTTAACCTGCTCAAATACGGGGTGCCCATCGAGGGTGCCGCCGACCACCTGGTGAGCGAGGCCATCTACCTGCGGGACCCCGACGGCAACGGGATCGAAATTTACCGGGACAAGCCCCGGCAGGAGTGGCCCATGGCGGGCTCGGAGGTCCGGATGGCCAACGCTCCCCTCGACTTCGAAGGCATCGTGGCCGCCGCCGGAGATGAGCCGTGGCACGGTATCGAGCCGGGAACCCGGGTCGGCCACGTCCACCTTCAGGTTTCGGACCTGGCCAAGGCCGAGCGGTTTTACTGTGAACTGCTCGGCTTCAATATCATGCAGCGCTGGCGGGGCGCCCTCTTCGTCTCGGCCGGCGGCTACCACCACCACATCGGCCTGAACGTCTGGGCGAGCCTGGGCGGACCGCCGGCACCCGAAGACAGCGCCGGACTCGAGTATTTTGAGGTCGTCGTTCCGTCTGCTGAAGACCTCCGGGGCCTTGCGGCCGCCCTCGCCCAGGAAGGGGTGGGGTTTTCGGAGGTTCGAACCGATGACGGGCGGCCGGCCATCCGAACCCACGACCCCGACCGGATCGGGTTGCTTATCTCGGCGCAGGCCGCCTGAAAGACCCTTAGGCCGGAGTCTGCCGCCATGACGATGGTTGAAGAGCTCGCAGCCTTTGTTGTTCGGGCATCTTACGAGGACCTCTCGGCCGAGGCCCGCCAACAGCTTAAGGTGCGGGTTCTGGATTCCCTGGCGTGTGCGCTCGGGGCCCTTGAAGGCGAACCCATCGCCTACGTCCGGGCCCAGCTCGACGATTTCGGGGGCAACCCCCGCTGCACCCTGATCGGCGGCGGCCGGACGGCCCCCGACCGGGCCGCCTTCTACAACGGGGCCCTCGTCCGCTACCTGGACTTCAACGACACCTACCTGGCGCCGGGAGAGACCTGCCACCCCAGCGACAACCTGGGGGCGGTGCTGGCCGCCGCCGAGTACGCCGGCCGGTCCGGCCGGGACCTGATGGTCGCCCTGGCCGTGGCCTACCAGGTTCAGGGCCGTCTGAGCGAGGCCGCCCCGGTCCGGGCCAGAGGCTTCGACCACACCACCCAGGGCTCGTACGCGGCCGCCGCCGGGGTCGCCCGGGCCCTCGGCCTCGACCAGGTCCGGACGGCCCATGCGATCGCCATCGCCGGGACCGCATTCAATGCCCTGCGGGTCACCCGCACCGGGGCCCTCTCCCACTGGAAGGGGCTGGCTTACCCGAACACGGCCTTCGGCGCAACCCACGCGGCCTTCCTGGCGATGCGGGGAATCACCGGTCCGCTGGGGGTCTTCGAAGGAAACAAGGGGTTTATGGATGCCATCGCCGGCCGCTTTTACGTCGACTGGTCCCGCGAAAACCTCGAACTGGTTACCAGAACCATCCTCAAAAAATACAACGCCGAGGTGCACTCCCAGTCGGCGGTGGAGGCCGTTGAGGAGCTGATGGCCGAGCACCGGTTCGCCCCCGAGGACGTCGAGGCAGTCGAAATCGAAATTTTCGACGTCGCCTACCACATCATCGGCGGGGGCGAGGAGGGGGATAAGACCGTCGTCCGGACCAAAGAGGAGGCCGACCACAGCCTGCCCTACATCGTTGCGGTGATGATCCTGGACGGGCAGGTGATGCCCGAGCAGTACCGGCCGGAGCGCATTTTGCGGGAGGATGTCCAGACCCTTCTGCGGAAGGTGAAGGTCCGGCCCCGGGACGACTTCAGCCGCCGGTTTCCGGCCGAGATGCCCTGTCGGGTTGTTATCCGGCTCCGGGACGGACGGGTTCTCGAAAAAGAAAAGGCCGACTATGAGGGCTTCCACACCCGGCCCATGAGCTGGGCCGCCCTGGTAGGCAAGTTTGAGCGGCTCGCCGCGCCCTACGCCGACCCGGACCTGCGCCGGGAAATCATAGCCGCCGTCGAAAACCTCGACGGGATTCGGGTTTCGGACCTGACCGCCCTGCTCGCCCGGGCGGGTCGGAAAACTTAAAGGGGACGACTTAAAATGGCTGCCGACCGACTCGAACCCCTCTTCGGCGCAAACGTCGACCCGAGCGTCGCGAACTTTAACAAGGCCCGGGCCATCGCCCGCATTGCCGATGAGGCCGGCCTGGACCTGATAACCATCCAGGACCACCCTTACATCGGCCGCTTCTTCGACACCTGGACCCTCATCACCTTCCTGGCCGCCCAGACCCGGCGGGTCCACGTCGGCCCGAACGTGGCCAACCTGCCCCTCCGGGGGGCGGTGATGCTGGCCAAGGCGGCGGCCAGCCTCGACCTGATGACCAGCGGCCGGGTTGAGCTCGGCCTCGGGGCCGGGGCGAACCCTGCCGCCATCGAGGCGATGGGCGGCCGGCGACTCACCCCCGGCCAGGCCGTCGCCGCCCTGGGGGAGGCGATCCGGCTGATGCGGGCGTTCTGGTCGGGAAAGTCGCCCCTTACTTTCGAGGGCAAGTATTACCGGGTAAAGGGAGTCGACGCCGGTCCGGTGCCGGCCCACCCGATCCGGATCTGGACCGGAAACTACCGCCCCAGGGGCCTGCGGCAGACCGGTGAACTGGCCGACGGCTGGCTCCCGAGCAGCGCCTACCTGCTACCGGAGCACGTCCCCGAGCGGCAGAAGCTTATCGACGAAGGGGCCGCCCGGGCCGGCCGGCCGCCGACGGCCATCCGGCGCGGGTACAACGTCATGGGCGTCATCGACCTGGGCCGTCCCGACACGCCCGGCAACCTCCGCCGACCGGGGCTTATCGTCGGCCCGCCCGAGCACTGGGTTGAAACGTTAATCAGTTTTTATGTCGACTTACGGCTGGACACATTTATCTGCTGGCCGGTTGCGGGGGATGAGGTTGTCCAGGTCAGGGCCTTCGCCGAGCAGGTCGTGCCGGCGGTCAAGAAGGCGCTGGGGGCCTAGTCGGCAGGGCTGGGTGCCCCCTGGGCGGCCCGCTCCCGGGCGATCGCCTCAATTTCGGCCAGCAGGGCCGGCAGAATCTCCTCTTCGGGGACTGTCTTGACCACCTTCCCCTTGCGGAAGATGGCCCCCTTGCCCCTGCCGCCGGCGACCCCGACGTCGGCCTCCGACGCCTCACCCGGGCCGTTCACGACACAGCCCATCACGGCCACCTTGATGGGCACCTTGACCTTCTTGAGATACTCCTCCACCGCGGCCGCCAGCCCGAGCTGGTCGACCTCGGCCCGGCCGCAGCTCGGGCAGGCCACCAGGGTCACCCCGCGCTGGCGCAGGTTGAGCGACTTGAGGATTTCGTAGGCAACGAAAACCTCTTCCACCGGGTCGGTGGCCAGGGAAACCCGGATGGTGTCCCCGATGCCCCGGGAGAGGATCGCCCCGATGCCCACGGCCGACCGGATGGTCCCGGTCCGGGGCGTGCCCGACTCGGTTATGCCCACGTGGAAGGGATATGGGACCTTCTCGGCCAGCTTGGTGTAGGCCTCGATGGCCGTCGGCACGTCGAACGCCTTCAAAGAGACGACAATCTGGTCGAAGTCAAGGCTCTCGAGGATGCGGATCTCCCAGAGGGCCGCCTCGACCATGCGGTCGGCCGTCCGGGGCACGTGGGGGACCTCCCGGCCGGCCCGCTTCGCCTCGATCTGGACGGGAGCCGGGGGCAGGCTCCCGGCATTGACACCGACCCGGATGGGGATTCCCCGCTCCTTGGCCTTCCGGACAACCTGCTTGATCTTTTCGGGGTCCCGGATATTGCCGGGGTTGAGCCTCAGTTTGTCGACCCCGGCGTCTATGGCCATCAGGGCGAGCCGGTAGTCGAAGTGAATATCAGCCACCAGGGGAATATGGATCTGCCGCTTGATCTCCCGCAGGGCCTCGGCGGCCTGCTCATCGGGAACGGCGACCCGCACGACCTCGCAGCCGGCCTCCTCCAGCTCGTGGATCTGCCGGACTGTGGCCTTAACATCCCTGGTGTCGGTGGTGGTCATGGACTGGACCACGATGGGCGCGCCGCCCCCGATGGGTACGCCCCCGACCCAGACCTGCTTGGAAATCCGACGCTGAATCATCGTCCGACCGTCTCCCCACTTATTAAGCGTACCAGATCGTAATAGCTTACCACGGCGATGATGGCGAGGAGCAGGACGAGCCCCACCAGGTGGGCCAGGCTCTCCTTCTCCGGCGGGATCCGCCGGCCGCCCCGGGCAACTTCGATGAGCACGAAGAGGACCCGACCGCCGTCGAGCATAGGGATCGGCAGCATGTTTATAATCGCCAGGTTCAGGCTGAGCAGGGCGGTAAACTCCAGCAGGTAGCTCGTGCCCAGCTCCTGGACCTGCTCGGTCATCTGATATATCCCAATGGGCCCGACCGGCTGGGGCCAGATCTGCCGGGCGATGCTGGTCAGGATCTCGTTCTTGAAGAGAACCAGGAGCCGGTAGCTGCGCTCGATGCCCATCGGGACGGCTTCCCAGACCGGGTAAGACTCCGTCACGACCTTCGTGTTTATCTGCTGAATCCGAATCCCCACGGGGCCCTGATCGGCCGGCGGATTCCAGCGGGGCGTAACCCGGACCGTTACAATCCGCCCGCTCCCGGGCGGCATCGTCTGCCCTGGCATAACCGGCTGGGGCTGCCGTTCGACCGTAATCAGAATATCCCGGCCCAGGTTCAGGTTGACCTCCTCCTGAAGGTCAAAGATGTTCCGGATCGGCCGGCCGTTGATCGACCGGACAATGTCGCCGGCCTGGAGTCCCCCGGCCTCTGCCGGGGAGCCGGGGGCGACCTCGACGATGATCACCTGGCCAACCGGCACATCCCGGGGCACCAGGTAGGTGCCGGAGAGGAGCGCCACGGCCAGCACCACATTCATTGCGGCCCCGGCCGAAAGAATCACCAGCCGCCAGAGGGGCGGCTGGGCGGCGAGACTCCGGGGGTCGCTGGGGTCCTCCTCCCCGAGCATCTTGACAAAGCCGCCGAGGGGGAGGAGGTTGACCGAATAAATCGTCTCGCCCCGCCTTATTCCGAAAAGCCTCGGGGGAAACCCGATGCCGAATTCGAGGACCTTAACCCCGGCCAGCCGGGCCGTAATAAAGTGGCCGAGCTCATGGGCCAGAACAAGGACGCCCAGGACCAGAAGAAACGTCAGCAGCGGCGGCATTCAACAGCCTCTTTCACGCGGGTTTGAGTCTCGTCGTAGATGGCCAGGACAGCCTCCAGGGACGGGCTAACCAGGGGCCTGTGACTTTCGAGCGCCTGCCGGATCAGCCCCGGTATGTCGGTAAAACGGATGCGCCCATCGCAGAAGAGGTCAACGGCCGCCTCATCGGCGGCGGCCAGCACCACCGGGTAGGTTCCACCCAGCCGGCCGGCCTGCACGGCCAGGTCGAAACAGGGATAGCGATTGGGGTCGGGCCGGCAGAAGGTCAGGGACCGGACAGCCGCCAGGTCGAGCCTGGGCAGGTCGGCATTCGGCAACCTCAGCGGATAGCTCAACGCGTATTGAATCGGCAGGCGCATGTCCGTCGGCCCGAGCTGGGCCTTGATGCTCCCGTCCGTAAACTCAACCAGGGCGTGGACCAGGCTTTCGGGGTGCAGGACGGCGTCGATGCGGTCCCAGGGCGCCCCGAACAGCCAGTGGGCCTCGATAACTTCAAGGCCTTTGTTCATCAGGGTGGCCGAGTCGACCGTGACCTTCCGGCCCATCCGCCAGGTGGGATGCCGGAGGGCATGTTCCGGCAGGACCTCGCCGAGACGCTCCAGCGGCCAGTCCCGAAATGGCCCGCCCGACGCCGTCAGGATGAGCCGGGAGACCCGGCCCGGCGAGAAGCGGCCCGGCACCAGCGGCCGGCCCCAGTCCGGCGCCGGCAGACCGTCCGCCTCGCCGTCAAGGCACTGCCAGAGGGCGTTGTGCTCACTGTCGACAGGCCGGACCTCACCCCGCCCGGCCCCGGCCGCCCGTGCGACCAGCTGGCCGGCGATAACCAGGACCTCTTTGGTGGCGAGGGCAACGATTTTGCCCGCTTCCAGGGCCCGCAGCGTTGGGACGAGACCGGCCCGGCCGCTGGTAGCCACAACCACCATGTCCACGTCCGGCCGGACGGCCATCTCCTCAGGCGGCTGAAGGCGGCCGGGTCCGATCCAGCCGGCCGAACCGGCCCCCTCAAACCAGACCGCCTCGGGCCGGAACCGTTCGGCCTGCTCGGCCAGGAGGCTAATATTCTTGCCGGCGGCGAGGCCCACCACCTGCCAGTGGGGGGCAAAGGCGGCGATAACGGCGAGGGTCTGGCGGCCGATGGAGCCGGTGGAGCCGAGGACCACCACCCGCCGTGGGGGTATCGCGGCGCTCATCAAGATCCATTATACCCGGATTCCGGCCCCCTTCAGGTCCGGCAGTCATACCCGCAAGGGCCGGTCGTTGAGCGGCGACCCCAAAACGCAACGATTCCTCGGCTTATTTTAGATGAGTCCGCCGCATCCCACGGATATGATAAGCCTGAGATCAACTGGAGGAGACCCGACGTGCGAACCCTTGTCACCTTCAGCCTGGGAACGGAAGCCAGCAACCGCGCCCTCAGGGACGGCTCCCTCCCCAAGCTCATGGAAGCCTTTATGCGGGATTACAAGCCGGAGGCTGCGTACTTTTTCACCAGCGACAGCGGCGAGCGCGGGGGCCTGTTCGTGGTTGACCTGGCCGACCCCTCAGTCGCGGTGCAGGTGGCGGAGTTCTTCTGGCTTATGGCGGTTGACGCGCACGTCACGCTCAGGCCGGCCATAAACCTGGATGACCTGCGGATGGGCCTCGAGCGAGTACTGCAGTAACCCTCGACGGTATCCGGCTTAAAAGTTCCCCGGAAGGAGGAAACTAGTGACTCAGGTAGCCCAGCGCTGGGAGATCTCGGGTGAATACTTCGAGAACTGCTCCTGTGATGTCGTGTGCCCCTGTGAAATATCGCCCCAGGGCCCGATGCAGGCCCGCCCGGACCAGGGTTTCTGCAACCTCTACCTCGTGTTTCACGTCGACCAGGGCCGCTACGGCAATGTGGAGCTGGCCGGCCTCAACGCCGTGCTGGCCGTCCACGCCCCCGGCCCGATGGCGGAGGGCAACTGGGCCGTCGCGGCCTACATCGACGCCCGGGCCTCGGCCGAACAGCAGGAAGCTCTGGGAGCTATCTTCTCGGGCAGTGCCGGCGGGCCGCCGGCCGGTTTGACTGGCCTCATCGGGACGAACCTGGGGGCCAGGGTGGTCCCCATCGAATACCGGAACGAGGGCAAGAGGCGCAGCGCCCGAATCGGGGGCATCCTCGACGCCGTGATTCAGGCCGTGCCCGGAAGCGCCGACCCGGAACGGGAAGTCATCAAGCAAAACGGGCATCCTTTCTTCCCTGAAGTCGTCCAGGCGTACGGGGTGGTGAGCCGCTACACCGACCACGGCATGAGCTGGGATAACACCGGCAAGAACGGCGACTACGCCCTGTTCCGGTGGGCCGGCCCGTGAACCCGGGCGCCGGGTACCGCCGCAGTCGCAACGCAATCCTGGTCCTGTTGCTTATGCTGGCCGGGGCCGCCTGGGCGGTCGTCGTCCGGCAGTCGACCGGGATGGACAGAATGTTACTGAGCCCGGCCGTCTTCCTGGTGAGCTGGGTGGTGATGATGGTGGCCATGATGTTCCCGTCGGCGGCCCCAATGGTCCTCACTTTCAGCAAGGTTCAGGCGTCCCGGCAAGCGCAAGGGAGGTTCTTCGTGCCGACCTGGGTCTTTGTCGCCGGCTACCTGGCAGTCTGGACCGCTTTCGGAGCGCTGGCCCTCGGGGTGAGCGCCGGCCTTGATGCCGCCGGCATCATGGTTATCGGAGGCTTTGTGGGCGGGGTTCTGTTGATTGCGGCCGGCCTTTACCAGCTGTCGCCCCTAAAGCACGCCTGTCTTTCCAGGTGCCGCACACCCCCTGGGTTTATCCTCGGGTCCTGGCGGGAAGGCTACGTTGGGGCGTTCCGGATGGGGATTGACCACGGCCTTTACTGCCTGGGCTGTTGCTGGCTCCTTTTCGTCGTCCTCTTTCCGCTCGGCCTGATGAACCTGGCGGCAATGGCCGCCGTCACCCTGCTCATCTTTGCCGAGAAGACCCTGCCGGGCGGACCCTGGATTGGCCGGGCCGCCGGTCTGGGACTGACGGGCTGGGGGTTATTAACTTTGCTTGCGGGAAATTACATGCCCGGGATGTAGCTTGACTGGAGGAAAGTGAGTGTCAGACCGGAGGGAAAAGCCTGTTGACCCGGTAAGGTCCCGGGCCGACCGTTATGGAATAACCCGGAGCCTCGGCATAAGCACCCTGACCTTTAAGGTGAGCGCTGGCGATACCGCCGGCGCGATGCTGGTAGTCGAAAACGTCTTCCACGGGCCCGGGGGCCCGCCGCGGCACCTCCACCTTGAGCAGGAGGAGTTCTTTTACGTCGTTGCGGGCGAATTCCTGTTTGAAGTCGGCTCGGAGCAGTTCAGCCTCAGGGCGGGCGACTCTTTGCTTGCACCCCGGAAGGTGCCCCACGTCTGGGCTTGCGCCGGGGCCGCCGGAGGCCGCCTGCTCATCGCTTTCACGCCCGCCGGGCTGATGGAGCAGTTTTTTGCCCGGGTATCGGGTCACGGGGCCATGCCGCCCCTCGACCCGGAACTGTGGCAGGCCCACGGCATGGTGTTGCTCGGTTTGCCCCTGGCCCTGGACGGCCTTTAAGGCACCCGAACCACGAACCTGAGCCCGCGGTCCCGGTAGCGGGCGCTGAACTCCCAGCAGCCCGGTGAAGGAAGCTTCACAAACACCAGCATCGCCCAGTGGAAGCTCGGATGGCAGCCGTTGGTGGCCCGCTCCGACCGGAACTCCGGCGCCTCCCCATCAAGCCGCCGGGCTGTCACCACCAGGTCCGGAACCGGCTCCTCACGGCCGCCCGGAAAGTCGGCGCTCCACCACCAGAACTTCTCGCCGAGGGCGAGCTGAGACCAGCTCCCGCTTACCGGCAGCGCAGTCCAGAGGCCGTTGTGCCCATACCAGAACTCGTCGGGCGCACCCGGCGGCGTCGGGGGCCAGGGTGGGGGCGGGACGAAAGGCGGGTCCGGCGGACCAGTCACAGGGCGCCCCGAAAAGCCGGCTGCTTCAGGGACAGCCGGGGGCGGGGCGCCGCGTACCCCGGCCTGGGACGCCGCCGGCGCACAGGCTGCCGTCAGCGCCCAAACGAGGAGCATTACCCACCATCGCATGGCTAAGCGCCAGCTTTAAAAGGCGGGCTGTTTTCCACTGCTTCGCCGGACTTTTCCAAAAATATCACGCTCAGTCCTATTTTACGAAATCGGGATATCCGTTCTTCAGAGTTTCTGCCGGGGCCCGCAGGCTGTGCACCCTATTCGAGCTATGCCACAAGCTGCCAGTTGACGGTTCTCAAACCTGCTCTTAACTGCGGTGCGGCTACCGGAGTGGGGGTGGGCCGGGGCAGTTGTGGCCGGGAGGGGGCGGTCACCCGGCTCAGGCCAGAGAAATAGGCCACCGCCGTGCGGGCATCGGAGCCGACGGCAAGGTATCCGGGTAGACCAGATGCTGTCCCAACCGGGTGAGGTCGTGTTGGAGGGCTTCAAAGTGGACCGCCCCCCGACCGGACTCCCACTTTTGACACAACCCGGGAGGCCCAGAGGTTCTCGGGAGAAGGCCCGCCGTGGTGAGCCTTAACGTTGCAGGAGCCAGATGCAGGTGCCGTCGGGGTCCCGCAGGCAGGCCGCCCGGGCGCCCCACTCGTAGTCGCGGGGCTCCCGCTCGATGGGGATGCCCATCGCCCGGAGCTGTTCGCAGGCGGCGTCGACGTCCGGGACGTTGAAACTCAGGTGGTCGAGGCCGGCGGGATTCCCCCCGAGGTCAAAGGACCGCACGAGCGGGGCCGGGGTCGTCGTTCTGAAGAGATATAGGGCCACCGCACCCGCCCGGACCATGGCCGATTCGGCGTCCTGGTACTCGGGGACGAACCCCAGGGCCCGGTAGAAGGCAAGACTCCGTTCCAGGTCGGTTACGGCGATGCCGATGTTGTCAAGGCCCGTTATCACAAACGCCACCTCCTCTTGACAGTGTGGGGGCCCGAACCTGGCCGGCCGGGACTGTGGTAAAATCTGTCGGGGCGGCTGAAGCTGTCCGCTGCGCCCCCATCGTCTAGCGGCCTAGGACGCCACCCTTTCAAGGTGGAGGTCGGGGGTTCGAATCCCCCTGGGGGCACCCCTCCTACCGCCGAATCGGGGGTTCCTTGAGGCCGAAGACCCGCCAGACCAGCTGTTCGGCCCAGGCCGTCCCGAAGACGGTCACCGCCCCTCCGGCCAGGATCAGCGCCCCGCCCAAATACGTGGTCCAGCCCGGGATCTCTTTAAATATCACGGCGGCCAGGACCACCGCGACCAGCGGCTCGACATAGGTCAAAATCGCCGCCGACTGAGCCTTCACCCGGCCGACTCCACCGTAGTAGAGGCCGATGCCCAGGGCCGTGTGCACCGCCCCGAGGGTGAAGAGCAGTCCCCAGGTGAGGGCGGACGGAATCCCCTGAAGCTGGCCCAGGGCGGGGGCCAGGATAACGGCCGCGACGACGCAGTTGTAAAACGTCACCGTCTCCACCGGAAGCCGCCCGGCAATCGCCTTCGAGGCCACCGTCCGCAGAGCGTAGAAGACGCCGGTCCCCAGCCCGCAGAGCACCCCGACCAGGTTCGGGGTGCCGCCCCCGGCCGCATTCCCGACGGCGACCAGGGCCACCCCGGCGAAAGCCAGGACCAGGGCAAGCGGCGTGCTGGGCTCAAGCCGCTCCCCGATGAGAAACGGGGCCAGCACCGCCACGAAGACCGGGGCGGTATAGGCCGCCAGCACGGCGCTGGCGATGGTTGTCAGCCGAAACGCGTAAAAGAACAGAAGCCAGTCCATTGCCAGGAAGATGCCCATCAAAAGCAGAAGCGGCCCGTTCCGGCCGAAGCGAAAGCGGTCGGTCTGGCCGGTGAGGAAGAAATAGGCCCCGAGGACCAGGGCGGCAAACCCGACCCGGAAAAAGGCGATGGCCGGTGGCGGAAGGTCAATAAACCTGGCGAAGATGCCCACCGACCCCCAGATGGCCGCGGCCGCGGCCACCTGGACGTAGCCCCGCAATGCCCTCAGGTCAGGAGGCCCGCCCCTCACGCTCGGCAAACCACCGGAAGTCGATAAATTCAAAGGGGTTGTCCTGCTCGGCGATGACTTTTAAAAACTGGCGGTCGGCCGGGTCGGCAAAGCCCCGGAGAACCACCGCCGCCAGCCGATGGAACCTCGCCAGGTGCTCCTGGAACCGACGGGCTGCGTAGTCAGGAGCCTGTCCGGTCGAGACCAGAAAAGGCCAGTCGCTCGCCTGCAGAAGCACCAGCTCCCGGGCGGCCTGGCGCAGGAACTCCTCCAGGCCCCCGCCGGCGTCGCCACCGAGGGCTACCAGCCGCTCCGCCATCCTCTCGGCCGCATGGATGTGGGGCCACATCCACCGGTTCGAGTCGTTGTTCCAGGTGTAGTGACCACCCCCCTCGCCCCACGAGCTCTCCGGCAGGTTTATCGCCGCATCGGGCGGGAAGGCTTCCAGGTAGTCGCTTACCCGCACCGCCTCCACCCAGGGGTGCCGGCTGAGGCGGCGCAGGACGCCGGCCAGCCAGTTACAGCCCTCGAACCACCAGTGGCCGAAAAGCTCGGTGTCGTAGGCCGCCACCACGATGCCGGGCTGGCCCGTCTGCCGAAAGTAGCCGCCCAGACGCTCCTCCAGGATGCCGACAAAGTGGTCGGCGTGGGCCTCAACCCGCTCCCGGGCCCGGTCGGGCTCGTAGGGTTGCTTGCGGCCCAGGTCGCCGCTGGCGTCGGTCACCCGCCAGTAGCGCAGGCCGCTCACCGGGTCCCGCCGGTGGAACTCGCGGTAATAGAAGTCGCCCGGGTAGCCCTGGGTAGCCGACCACACCTGCAGGCCGGTCTTTTCCTCGCGGCCGAAAACGGCGACGTTTGAATCCCCCACGTAGTACGGTCGGAAAGTCGTTCCCCGCCCCTCCACCGGGCGTTCCGGGGCGACCCGCCGGCGCTCCGGGACGCCGTAGGGTCCGACGACCTCCCCGGCCGTCTTGCCGACCAGCTCGCCGCCTTCGATGGGGCGGGTGTCGGTGAAGAAAAACCGGATGCCCTGGGCCTCCAGGAACTCCTCAAGCCCCGGCTTACGGATCCCGGTCTCCGGGTGAATAAAGGCCGGCCGGTAGCCGCACTCTGGGAGCCAGACGCCGGCCGGCCGGCGGCCAAAATGGCGGCGGTGGGCCTCGAGGCCGGTCCGGAGCTGGCCGTAAATGCTGGAGTCCCGCTCCAGCAGGGGCAGATAGGGGTGGGTGGCCGGTCCCCCGATAAGCTCCACGTACCCGGCCTCGGCCAGGGCCCGGAGCCGCGGGATAAGCTGACGGCCGTAGCCCTCGAACCTGGCCCGGAGCCGGGCGAAGTGGTCGTGCCAGAACCGGGCCAGTCCGGCCATAACCCGGTCACCCGCCTGGTCAAAGCGGCGGGCATCGAGCTCGGCGAGGCTGAGCCGTTCGTCCAGGTAGACTTCGAACCCGGCCAGGATGTCCGGGTCGGCCAGCTGCTCGGCCAGGACCGGGGTCACCCCAATCGTAACCCCGAACTTTATCCCCTCGGCGGCCAGGTCTTCCAGGGTGGCTACCAGGGGGAGATACGTGTCCAGAATCGCCTCGTGGAGCATCTCCTCCCCGTGGGGCCACCGCCCGCCGCGCCGGACGTAAGGCAGGTGAGAATGCAAGACCAGCCCGAAATAGCCCTTCACAACGTTACCACTCTACCCCGCGGCTCTTCGACCTCGCACAAAAGGAGCTGGGCCGGGGTGATGACCACCCGGCCGGGCCTAATTTCGCCCCCGATTTCGACGTCCACCCGCTGGCCGACGGCAAGCTCCCCATCGGGGGCGGCCACAAAGTAAACCGGACCCGAACGCCCAAAACGAACCCCAGCAATCCGCAGTCCGCTCATCGTGCGTCCGACACCGGCAGGGCCAGGGCCAGGTTATCGAGGGTCAGCCGGGGGTGGACGTTCTGTTCGAGGAGCCGCCGGGCCCGCCGGACCTGCCTGACGGCATCAAGGATCGTCCCAAAATCGAGCCGCTGAGCCAGCTTCCGGATTTCGTCTTCCCGGTCAACGTTGGTGACCAGGTCCGCCGCCCCGGCCCTGACGACGAGCAGGTCGCGCCACCACTCGGCCAGGACATCCAGGGCTTCCAGAATTTGGTCCCGGTCACGGCCGAACCCTTCGGCAAGCTCCTGAGCCCACCGCAGGGCGGCCGCTGTCTCCCCCGAAGCGACCAGGCGGGCGTGGCGGTCCAGCAACTCCTGCCGCCAGCGAAGCCAGTCCTCGTCTTCAGCCAGGGCCAGGGACCGCCCGACCCGCCCCCGGCCCAGGGCGGCCAGAAGCCGGGCCCGGTCAGGGTCAACGCCCCGCTCCTGGAGGAGGGCGGCCACCCGGCCGAGGCCGACCGGCCGCAGTTCAAGCCGCAGACACCGGGATCGGACCGTCTCGGGCAGGGCTGAGTCGTCGGCCGCAACCAGAATGATCAAAACGTGGGGCGGCGGCTCCTCCAGGGTTTTGAGGAGGGCGTTGGCCGCCTCGACCGTCATCAACTCGGCGTCCAAGATGATAAAGACCCGGTATCGTCCGGCCATCGGCAGAAGGCTGGCTTCCCGGATTAGCTCCCGGACCGCCCCGATACCCACCCGCGTGCCGGCCGTTTCATCCTCTTCATCCAGCACCATGCCCCGGCGGATTATCAGCACATCGGGGTGAACACCCCGGTCGAACCGAAGGCACTGGGCGCACCGGCCGCACGGGGGGTCGTCCCCTTCGCAGTTGACCGCCTTCGCCAGCAGGGCCGCCAGGGTCGTCTTGCCTACCCCGGGCGGCCCGAAGATGAGATACGCCTGGGCGACCCGACCCGAGGCCAGGCTCTGCCGGAGCAGTTCGACGGCCCGCTCGTGTCCGACAATCGGCCAGGGCATCGGCTACTCCACCACGTCCAGGGCGAGCAGGTCCTCGTAGGTTTCCCGCCGGCGAATGAGGCGCGCCCGACCCCCCGAAACCAGGACCACGGCCGGCTTGAGGGCGGCATTGTAGTTGCTCGCCATCGCCAGACAGTAAGCCCCGGCGGCCGGAAGAACCAGAATGTCACCCGGCTCTACCGGGGGCAGAACGACGTCCCGGATCAGGATGTCTCCCGACTCGCAATACTTGCCGGCGACGGTGACCGGCCCGGTCGGGGCCTCGGCCGCCCGGTTGGCAACCACCGCCTCGTACCGGGCACCGTACAGGGCCGGCCGGATATTGTCGGCCATTCCTCCGTCCACCGCAACATAGGTCCGGACGCCCGGAATCGTCTTTACCGCCCCGACCCGATAGACGGCAACGCCCGCCGGCCCGATGATCGAGCGGCCTGGCTCGACGATAAGCCGGGGACGGGGCAGAGCCCACTGCGCCAGCCTGGCCTTTACGGCCCCGCAGACGGTCTCAATGTAATCCCCAATTTCGGGCGTCGGGTCATCGGCCAGGTACGGGATTCCCAGCCCCCCGCCGGGGCTGAATTCCCGCAGTTCTATCCCGTAGCGGCGGACCATCTCCCCCGCAAAGTCCAGGCAGGCATCCACTGCCCGGCGGAAGGCGTCCAGGTCGAAAATCTGGGACCCGATGTGGACGTGGAACCCGACGAGCTCCAGGTTCCGGCTGTCAAGCACGGCCCGCACCGCCTCTTCAGCCTGGCCGGTCGAGATGGGCAGGCCGAATTTCGTATCGATAACGCCGGTCGTAATGTACTGGTGGGTGTGGGGGTCGATACCGGGGGTGAGCCGGATGAGGGCCGGCTGACGCCGGCCGTCCGCCAGCCGGTTCAGCAGGTCAACCTCGTAGAGGTTATCGATAACGAACCGGCCGACGCCGACCTTAAGGGCAAGTTCGACCTCGTCGGGCGTCTTGTTATTGCCGTGGAAGTAAACCCGCTCCATGGGAAACCCGGCGGCGTGGGCGATGGCGACCTCGCCCCCCGAGACCACATCCAGCCCAAGGCCTTCGTCGGCGAGAAGCCGGGCGAGCGGCCGGTTAATAAATGCCTTGGCGGCGTAGACGACGAGGCTTTCGCCGTACCGGCGGCCCAGTTCCTCCCGGTAGGTCCGGGCCCTGCCCCGGAGGGTGACCTCGTCGAAGACGTAGAGCGGCGTTCCGAATTCCCGGGCCAGCTCCACCACGTCGCAGCCGCCGACGGCCAGGTGGCCGTCGGGGGTGAGTTCGGCGGTTACGGGCAACACCTTTTCGAGGCCGGGTTTGCCGTGGAAGAGGGTCATCGAACGCTCCTTATCCGCCTGCGCTTTGTATTTTAGCCGGCCGCAAAGTTGCAAAGAAAGCTTACGGCCGACTTCTCGAAGAGGCGCATCCCTTCAACGGTGGCGTACTCGTTCGGGCTGTGGGCCCGGCCGCCGTGGCCGAGGCCGCCCATGGCGAAGGGCAGGCCCAGCTCCCCGGTGAAGAGATAGAACGGCGCCGAGCCGCCCAGGTGGGGCCAGACCTCCGGCTCGTAGCCGAGCTCCCGGAAGCTCCTGATTAAAGCCTGCACCACCGGGGTGCGTACGCTCGTCTTCGCCCAGGGGTAGGCATCGTGGACGATAAGCTCGATGTCCCCGAAGCCGTGGCGGTCCAGGTGCTCCCGGACCCGGCGGATGGTTAGGTCCGGCCGCATCCGGGGCACGAGCCGGCAGTCGAGCTTGGCCCGGGCCTCGTGGGGAAGCACCGTCTTGGTGCCTTCGGCGGTGTGGCCGGAGACGATCCCGTCGATGTTCAGGGTGGGCTGGTAAAGGTATTTTTTGAGGAGTTCAACGCCGGTCAGGTCGTACTTAAAGCGGCGAACCTCGTGTGCCTGCAGGGAGGTCTCGGGATTAAAGGTGGCGGCCAGCCGCTCGAGAAGCTCCTGGTCCTCCTCGGACGGCGGCTCGACCTCGTCGTAAAAGCCGTCGATCAGGATGTGCTTCTGGTCGGGCGTCAGCATCGTGGCGAGGGCGTGGATAAGGCGCCAGGTTGGGGAGTGGAACCAGACGGCGTTGCTGCCGTGGACCGCCCGGGTCGTCGGCCCGCCCCAGTCGCCGCCCCGGCAGACCAGCTCGAAAAAGACGATGCCCTTGACTCCCAGGTACATGACGACCTTTCCCGTGAGGTCCTGGGAGAAGGCCGGAAAATAAACGGCGTCGGCCGCAAGACGGGCCCTGTTCGCCTTGATGAAATCGGGCAGGTGGGGGCTGCCGAGTTCCTCTTCGCCCTCAATCACAAGCTTGAGGTTGACCGGGAATGTCCCGGTGACGGTCCGGCAGGTCTCGAGAACGTTGAAAAAGCAGGCCAGCGGGCCCTTCTGATTGGTCGCACCCCGGCTTACCAGGCATGGGCCGTGGGGCGGAAGGTCGATGATTTCGCCCCCGAAGGGCGGCACGACCCAGACCTCCCCCACCACCGGCTGGACGTCGTACATGCCGTAGACCAGCAGGGTTTTCGGGGCGCCGGCGTCCAGCTCGCCGTAAACCACCGGGTGGCCGGCGGTGGGGCAGACCTCCGCCCGGCCCCCGAGCCGGACAATTTCCATGGCCAGGAGCTCAGCCATCTGCCCGATGCCGGTCCCATCGGCCGAGATGGACGGCTGCCTGACAAACCTCCTGACCCGTTCGAGGTGGGCGTCAAAGTGGGCGTCGATATGGGCGAAAAGCTCTTCGAGCAACAGGCTGCCTCCGTCCGTCGGCTGCGGTTTCCACGGTATGTTACCACAATCGCCGGGCGGCCCTGAAAAAAGGGCGGCACGGCGGGGCCGTGCCGCCAAGCGGGGGCGGAACTAAGGCTCAGGCCTTTACTTCGTCTTCGGTGTGCTTAAAACCGATCTTCTTGTGGGTGCCGTCGCAAAACGGCTTGTTTTGAGAGCCGCCGCACCGGCAGAGCCAGGTCTCGCCGTCGACCATGAGCTCCCGGCCGCTGGGAAGGATGATTTTAAATTTCCCACGCACCCAGTAAGGGCCGTTGTTTGTGGGGGTGATGATGGCAAAATCTTCCGACATAACCGTAAACCTCCTTAAATTAGTCTGGTCTACCGGTCAAGCCGAGGCCTATCAATTTACTAACCTTAATATAGCATGCTGGTTGGGATGTGGGGGGCGGCTGACTGCCGGCTTGCCGGGCGGTTAGCTTCCCACCCAGAGGAGCTTCAGGCCCCGGACCAGCGGACCAACCGTCCGCCCGCGCAGCCGGGCCTCGGCCTCCAGGTACGGCGGCAGGTAGCGCACCACCGGCGGAAAGATGGTTCGCAGCCGCCGGGCGACTCCGAATACCCGGTCGGCGTAGGCCGGGTCCTGCGGGTAGCCGAAGCCCCGGGCGACCGGTTCGGGCAGGAGGGCGGCGCTGAACCGCAGGTAGCGGGCTAAGACCGGCCTGAGAACGGGCGAAAAAGAAAAAAGCTCGTCGGCCAGCCGGCGGGCGACCGGGATTACCGCGAGGCGGGCCGCCCGGTCGGCAAAATAGGCTGAAAATTCGGCCCAGGACCCCGGAAGTTCGTCGGGAAAGACGCCGAGAAGGAGCATTGAAAGCCGACCCTCCTCGTAATAGGCCGCAAGCTCGGCAGCCGTAAGGGGCCGAACGGTCCTTTCGTAAACCAGGCGGGCGGTATCGGTGAGGGTAGCCCAGACCCAGACCAGGGCCTCAATGTCCGTGGCCGCGTAGGGAGTCCCGTCGGGGAGGCGACCCCCAATGCGGCTGTGAACCCGATAGAGGCTTCGGGCCGCCGTTACGGCCTCATCCAGGCTCCCGAAAACCATGGGAAAGACCTGGGCAAACGTCCGTCGAAACCGGCCCAGCGGGTCCCGGGTGACCCGCGAGTGGTCGGCGATGGCCTGGGCCACCGCCGGGTGAGCCAGCTGGAGGAGGGTTGCCCGGCCGGCTCCCAGAAAGACCAGACTCTCCCGGTTGACCTGCCAGGTCACGGAACCCGGACCGTAAAGGCCGGCCCGCGGCGACGCGACCCGGCGCTTAAGCTCGGCAATGGCCGCTTCGAACCTTTCCGGCGTAACCCGACCTTCAGCTACCGTCATCGCTCAATAATATTACGAGCCGGGCCTGGCGCGGACGGCTAAAAAAGGAGCAGGGTCGGGTGGCCATTCCCGACCCTGCCGGAGAAAGGAGGAGGTGCAAAGGCTCAGGCGGCAGCAGAACGGTGTGACGAGCGGGGGTGCTGCGATTCCGGGGATTTTCGCTATTCGGTTGTCTTTCGCTCCGCTCTCCCGGTCCCTTCCGGACCGTCCGTGAAAAATATAACAAACGCGACCCGGCTTGTCAAGGGGTTTCGGCCGACTTTGTGAAAATTTTCCACAAGTTTCCCGGCCTCAGAACCCGACCGCCGTCGCCGGCTGCTGGACGTGGACCCCGCCGTGGAGGCAGCCGTCGGTCGGGTCAATGAGGATGCCGACGGGCCGGCCGAAGTCGGAGGCCGCAACGGTCTGCTCGAGGACCACCAGCCGGTGGCCCATTGCGGCCAGGATATCCCGGGTCCCGGCCGGCACCCGGCTGTCGACGTGGGTTTCCGGGCCCTCGCAGTGGACCCGCGGCGCTGAGACGGCCGCCTGGATTCCGAGGCCGAATTCCAGCACGTTCAGGATGCTCTGAAAGACGGCCGTAATGAGTCTCCGGGCGCCCGGCGCGCCGATGCTCATAAAGGGCCGGCCGTTGTGGAGGACCAGGGCCGGCGTCATGTTCACCAGGGGCCGCTTGTTCCCGGCCAGGGAGTTGGGCCGGCCGGGCCGGGGGTCGAACCAGACCATCCCATTGTTTAAAAGGATTCCCGTTCCGGGGACGACAACCCGGCAGCCGAAAAGCTCGCCCAGGGTGTTCGTCAGGGAGACCATGTTCCGGTCCCGGTCGATAACCCCGAGATGAGTCGTACAGCCCGGGTCTGACCCGGCCGAAACATCGGCCCGGGCCGGGGCTACCCGGCCCTCGTATTTCCAGGGGTCACCCGGCCCGGCCTCCGGGGTTGCTCTCTCGGGGTCGATGGTCGACCGCACGTCGGCCGCGTAATCTTTGCTCACCAGGCCCGCCCACGGGGCCTCGGCAAAATCCGGGTCGGCCAGGTAGGCAAACCGGTCGGCGAAGGCCCGGCGGCTGGTCTCGGCGATGAGGTGCAGGCTCTGGGCCGAGTTGTGGCCGTAGCGGCGCAGGCCGAATCCCTCGGCGATATTGAGCATCTGGATGAGGGTGATTCCGGCGCAAGGACCGGGGCAGGCAACGACTTCGAATTCCCGGTAGGTCGTCCGGAGGGGCTCGGTGTAAACCTTCGGCTCGTAGCGGGCCAGGTCGTCCCGGGTGATGAGCCCGCCCCGGGCCGCCATCGCCTCCACAATCCGGTCCGCAATCGGTCCCCGGTAAAAGGCGTCCGGGCCCTCCCGGGCAATGAGCTTCAGGGTTTCGGCCAGGTCGGGCTGCCGGAAGACCTCGGCCGGCTCCCACCAGCGGGTCCGGGGCTTCGGGGGCACCCCGTTGGGCAGGAAAACCGCGGCCGTCTCCGGAAATTCTCTAAGCTCGGCCATAGCAACGGCGATATTGAGGCTTACGTACCAGTCCATGGGGAAGCCTTCTTCGGCGTACCGGATGGCCGGCTCAAGGACCTGGGCGAGGCGCATGGTGCCGAACTTTTCGAGGGCCAGGGCCAGACCCGCCACGGTTCCCGGCACCAGGGGCGCCCGGTAGCCCACCAGGTTGGCCCGGCCCTTAACGGCCGGCCACCCGAACATTCCGGCCTGGCCCCCGGCCGGGTCAAGCTCAAAGGTGTGGGGGCCGGCGGCGGCCGGGGTCCGGCCGGTGAATTCGACGACATACTGGCGGCCGCGCCGGTTGTCGTGGATGACCATATAGCCGAGGCCGCCGACGCCGCTCATAAACGGCTCGACGACCCCGGCGGCAAACGCGGCCGCGACCGCCGCGTCGACGGCGTTACCTCCCTTGAGTAAAATTTCGGCTCCGGCTTCGGCAATAAGGGGATGCTCCCCCACAACCATCCCGCTGGGAGCAATGACCTCGTTTTTGGAGAGGGTGAGCTCGGTTCGGACCAGCCCGGTCATTCTTGGACCTCCTTACTCGTACTTTTCGGCCAGGAAGAGGGGCGGCTCGCCCCGGGCCACCCGCTGGATGTTGGCGTAGCAGTTGGCTAGAATCCGCGGCCAGCCGTCCACCGTCGGCCCCGCAATGTGGGGCGTAAGCACCACATTCTCCAGGGTAAAGAGCGGGTTGCTGGGGTCCGGCGGCTCCAGCTCCAGCACATCCAGGCCCGCGGCCATTATCTGCCCGGACCGCAGGGCCTCATAAAGGGCCTGCTCGTCCACAACTGCCCCCCGGCTCGTATTGATCAAGACCGCTGTCGGCTTCATCATGGCCAGCTCCCGGGCCCCAATCATGTGGCGGGTAAGCCGGGTCAGGGGCACGTGGAGGGTGACAATGTCGCTGGTCTGCAACAGCTCCTCAAAGGGCGCAAACGTTACGCCCAGCTCCGCCTCCGTTTCCGGGTCGGGCCGGCGGATGTCGTAGTAGACGACTTCGGATTCGAAGGCCCGCAGCCGCCTGGCCACCTGCCGGCCGATGTTGCCCAGCCCGACGATGCCGACCCGTTTGTGCCAGAGCTCGTAAAGGTCGTTGGTGTCCACCCGCCACCGGCCGGCCTTGACGTTGAGGTGGTGATAAACCAGCCGCCGGTAAACGGCCAGCATGAGCAGAATGGTGTGCTCAGCGACGGCAATGGCGTTGCCCCCGCCGTTGTTGGCCACGGGAACCCCGTAGCGAGCGGCCAGGTCCAGGTCGATGCGGTCGTAGCCGGCGCTCATCAGCTGGATGAGCTTCAGGTTCCGGGCGGCCCGGAAGTCGTCCTCGGTAAGCGACCAGAATCCGAGCAGGAAATCGGCCCGGCTGACGGCAGCCCGGACCTGCTCGGGGGACGCGCTGGCGGGCACGGTGAGAAGCTCGAAACCCTCGGGGCACCACTCCTGAACCAGTCGGTTTACGGCCTCCCAGGGCGTGAGCCGGTAAGCGATGACAAGATTCTGACCGGCCGATGCGGGCATGAGTGAAAACCTCCTCCGGGTGCAGCGAGATTCGGTCCGGCGTCCCGGACCGGCTTATTATACTCCCCCAGGACCTGCCGGGGCATTTGCCCGGGGACTGGTGCCGTCGGCGGGCCTGTGAAGAACGCGGCGCGTCGGGCGGCGAACGGGGGGCGTCCGGGGGTAAACTCTTTAGGGAGGCCGCAGGAGGAGCGACAGATGAGAAGATACCCGGCGGACCCGGGCCTGGCCGTCCGGATGTTTATCGTCCTGACCCTGCTCTTTCTTCTATACCTCGGCTTCTTCGTCATCATGGTGGAGGCCGGCCTTGATCCCCTGTTTGCGCTAATTATCGCCGGCTTCGGCCTCGGTCTGCAGTACTTCTTCTCGGACCAGCTCGCCCTCCTGGCCGTTGGGGCCCGGACCGTCGACCCGGCCCGTTACCCGGAACTTGACGCGATGCTCACCCGCCTCTGCCTGGCCGCTGACCTGCCCAGGCCCAGGCTGGCCATCGCCGACCTGGACGTGCCGAACGCCTTCGCCGCCGGCCGCGACCCGAGGCACTCCGTGGTCGTGCTGACCCGGGGCCTCCTCGAAAGACTGGAACCCGAAGAGGTTGAGGCCGTCATCGCCCACGAGCTGAGCCACATCCGCAACCGCGACGTCCTGGTCATCACCCTGGCGACCTTCTTCTCGCTGGTTGCCTATTACATCGTCCGGTTCGGGCCGTACCTCACGGCTGGGCGGCGGCGCCGGGACTCGGGGAACGCCTTCCTGGCAATTCTCGTGGCCCTGGCCGTCTGGCTCATCAGCATGCTGCTTATCCGGGCCCTCTCCCGCTACCGGGAGTACGCCGCCGACCGGGGCTCAGCTTATCTCACGGGTCGGCCGATGGCCCTGGCCTCCGCCCTGGTCAAGATCTCCGAAGAGGCCGTCCGCCTGCCGAAAGAGGACCTGCGCACCATGTCCGCCCTCAACGCCCTGTTTATCTTCCCCTTCCGGGGCGGGGGTCTCTTCGAGCTCTTCTCCACCCACCCGTCCCTGGAGAATCGCCTGCGCTATCTTGAAAAGGTCGCCCGGGAGCTCGAACGGCCGTGAAGCGGCTCCTGGATATCCTCTTCGGCCGGACCCTGCCCGAGCCGTCCCGGACGGATAAGCTTTTTGCCCTCGCCACGGCTTACGTGGAACTCCAGGAGGATTACGGCCTGTCCAGCACCGGCCGGGCCGGCATTGCCTACCGGCCGGTGGAAAGCTCGTTTTTCGACGAGGCCCAGGCGGAGCTCCGGGGCGTCCTGCAGATCAGCGGCCGGGAAACCGGCACGGCCGTTGCGGTCCGGAAGGACGCTTACGGCTACGAGTGGGTTGTTTTCTCAGACCCCGACTTTGAGGACCTGGTTTCCACCGCCCACATTGTTGCCCGAATTCTGGAGGACCACGGCTTCGGACCCCAGGTTCTGGCGGCCGTGTTTGAGTTCACTGACCGGGAAGGCCGGCGGGTCTATTTTATCTATAACTATAAACGGGGAAGTTTTTACCCCTTTGTGCCCCGGCCGGGCCGCAAGGACCGGGACGTCCCCTACGAACTGAGGCTGAAAGCCCTGCTGGAGGCGAAGCTACCCCTCGAGTCCGACCTCGGCCGCTGGTTTCCCCTCTGGGACCCGCCCCTTGACGCCGGGCCGGACCTCCCGGCAGATTCCCGGTTGGGGTAGGGCCTTGTCCGGGTTGAACCTTCCGGCCGGGTCAAACGCCCGCTTCACCTTCCGCATCGCTTCCAGGTCGGCTTCGGCGAAGACCAGTCCGAGGTAATCCCGCTTCTCGAGGCCGATCCCGTGCTCCCCGGAGAGGGTCCCCCCGGCCTCAACCGCAAGCCCCAAAATTTCCTCTCCGGCGGCCAGCACCCGGTCAAACACCCCGGGCTCCCGGGCGTCAAACAGGATGTTCGGGTGAAGGTTTCCGTCCCCGGCGTGGAGGTACGTGGCCATTCTAAGGCCGTACTTGCGGCCGATGGCTTCAACCTGAACGAGCACGGCCGGCAGGGCGTGCCGGGGCACGGTGATGTCGTGCACGTAGTAGTTGGGAGCCAGCCGTCCCAGGGCGCCCCGGGCCCGCTTGCGCATCCGCCAGAGGCGGTCCCGCTCCGCTGGGGTGGCCGCCAGTTCCACGGCCAGGGCGCCGGATTCGGCGAAGATGCTCCGGCAGAGGCCGGCGGCCCAGTCGGCCTCCTCCTGGAGCCCGGCGACCTCGGCAATGAGCAGGGCCTTCACTTCCGGGGGAACCGCCTCCCGAAAGGCCTGCCCGACGGCGTCAAGGGTCGCCCGGTCCATCAGCTCCAGGGCCACCGGCCGGACCCCGGCCAGGAGAACCCGGTTGACAGCCTCGGCGGCCAGGGCCATCTCCGGGAACGCTGCGCTCAGGGTCCGGATGGCCTCGGGCCGCGGGACGAGCCGGACTTCGGCCTCGACCGCAACCCCCAGGGTGCCCTCAGACCCGACGAAGAGGCCGACCAGGTCGTAACCGAGGGGGTCCGGGGCCGCCGAAAGCTCCACCTCCGACCCGTCGGCCAGCACCACCATCAGCCGGCGGACGTGGTTGGAGGTCACGCCGTAGGCCAGGCAGCGGGGCCCGCCGGAGTTCTCGGCCAGGTTGCCTCCGATGGTGCAGGCCGGCTGGCTGGAAGGGTCGGGGGCGTAGAAGAGGCCGAAGGGTTCGGCCGCCTCGGAAAGCTCCAGGTTGACAACTCCGGGCTCGACCCGGGCGGTCCGGGCCTGCGGGTCGATGTCCAGAATCCGGTCAAGCCGGGTAAGCACCAGCAGGACGCCGCCGGAGGGCACCGCCCCGCCCGAAAGCCCCGTCCCAGCCCCCCGGGGGGTCACCGGCAGGCCGTGCCTGGCCGCCCAGGCCACGACGGCCCGCACCTCTTCGGGGCTTCCCGGATAAACCACCACCTGCGGTTCGGCCCACTCGACGGAGGCGTCGGACCCGTGGACGTAGCGGTCGTCGACCTTGAGCTGAACGTAGCGGCCGTCGCCAACGATGGCAATCAGCTCCCGAAGGGCGTCGGCCGAAATTGACACGGTCATCGCGCTCCCGGACATAGAGTATACCTGCCCCGGTTTCGCCAACAAGCCATCTGGGCCCATTTGCTACAATAGTGAGGACTTCGTCCTGAAATCTTGCCTTGACTGCGGCCGCCGTGATAACCACCATCGAGCTTGACGTCAGGTCAACGGATATCGACGGGGACGGCATCGTAAACAACGCCGTCTACTTCGTGTATTTTGAGCAGGTCAGGCTGGTGCACCTGATGCGGCTCGGGATCATCTGGCGGCCCCGCCGACCGGGCGAGCGGAACTTTACCCTGGCCGCGACCGAGGCCCAGTTTCTGGCGCCCCTGACGTACCCGGAAACGGTGGTGGCGTCGACCTGGACGGCCAGGGTCGGCAACACCAGTTTCAGGCTCGAGTACGAGCTCACCCGCAAAAGCGACGGCGTTCCGGTCGCCCGGGGGACCTCGGTGCAGGTCTGGCTTGACGAGAGCGGCCGGCCGACCCCACTGCCACCCCTGATCAGGCAGGCGCTCGAAAATTCCCTTCGGGTCGGCCGCGACTAGAAGGCCGCACAGTTTTGAGCCCCTGCCACCTACGGGAGAGGGCGCAGGGCCGGGGAACCCGCGCTGCTCTTCCCTCCTGCCAGGCTGCTGGAGACGGTGGGCGGCCCTGGTGTGAGACGAAGAGCGCTGAGGCGCTACCCGGTCACCTTGACAGAAGCAGGAATTTGCTTTATAAATGGCCAGAAAACGTTTACTGAGAAGGACCGGTCAGGGACTCGTGACCCGGCAGGTATCCATTGTCGATGTGGCCCGGGAAGCCAGGGTTTCGGTTGCCACCGCTTCCCGGATCCTTTCGAATTCGGATTATCCGGTGAGCCCCGAAACCCGGGCCCGGGTCCTGGAGGCCGCCCGCCGGCTCGATTACGTTCCGGATGCCTTCGCCCGGGCCCTCGTTCGCCGCCGCACCGGGATCATTGCCCTCACCGTCCACGACATTGCCGACCCTTACTTCGCCGAGATCGCCCGGGCCGTCGAGGACGCCTGCCAGGCCGACGGCTACCGCGCCCTCATCTGCAGTACGGACCGGGATCCGGACAAGGAGATCAGGGTCATCCGGTCTTTCCGGGCTTTCCGGCCGGACGGGCTGATCCTGGGTGGCGGCTGTGTTGAGGACCCGGCCCACGTCGAAAACCTCCGGCGGGAAATCGCATCCCTGACGGTCCGGGGAACCCGGGTCGTGGCCCTTTCCCGGCATCCCACCGGTGTCCCCATGGTCCGGGTTGACAACGTTGCCGTGGCCCGGGCGGCTACTGAGCACGTCATAAGCCTGGGTCACCGGCGAATAGCCTGCATCTGCGGTCAGCCGAACTTTACGACCTCCACCGACCGGTTTGAGGGCTACCGGCAGGCCCTCGCCGCCCACGACATTCCCTTCGACCCGGACCTGGTGGTCGTCGGCTGGTACACCTGGGCGGGCGGCTACCAGGCCGCCCGGGAGCTCCTCGCCCGGGGCGTCGACTTCTCGGCCCTGGTTGCCTCGACGGACATTATGGCCATCGGCGCCCTTGTTGCCCTCCGGGAGGCCGGCATTGATGTTCCGGACCGGGTGAGCCTGGTCAGCATGAACGACCTGCCCATTGCGTCCGTGGTTGAGCCGCCCCTTACCGCCGTGAGCTTCCGGGGTCGGGACCTTGGGGCCCTCGCCGTCCGGCTCATCCTGGACGCGCTGGAGGGTCAGGAGATTCCCCAGGATACGGTCCTCGGTTTTGAGTTGAAGGTCCGCCGGTCAACCCGGCCACTTACAGATTGAGGAGGTTTTGAAGGTGAAAGCGCCCAACCTTAACGGCATCATTGCGGCAACTGTTCTGCCGATGAACGAGGACTACTCCCCCGACCTTCCGGCCCTGCGCCGCTACCTGGACTGGGTGGTCCGCCAGGGAGTAGTCGGGGTGGCGATCAACGTCGATACCGGCGAGGGTCCACACCTCTCCCGGGAGGAGCGCCGAGCCGTCCTTGAGGCCGCCGTCGACGCGGTGGCCGGCCGGGCAACGGTCGTCGCCGGCCTGGCCGCAACTTACACGGCCCAGGCCGTGGAGCTCGCCCGTGACGCTCGGGCGGCCGGGGCCGACGCCCTGCTGGTCTTCCCCATCCCGGCCTTTGCCGGTCAGCCCCTGGAGCCCGAGGTCCCCTACGCCTACCACGCGGCCATCGCCGATGCCGTGGACCTGCCCCTCATCCTCTTCCAGCTTCAGCCGGCCCTGGGCGGGGTGATCTTCGACGACGAGACCCTGGCCCGCCTCGTCGATGGGATCGACTCGGTAGTCGCCATCAAGGAGGCATCGTTCGACGCGGTGAAGTTCGTTCGGACCAGGGACGTCCTGCGGCAGTGCCGGCGAAAGATCACCTTTCTCACCGGGAACGACAACTTCATTTACGAATCGTTCGTCCTTGGGGCCGAGGGCGCCCTCATCGGGTTTGCGGCCATCGCCACGGAACTGCAGGTCCGGATGCACCGGGCCGCCGTGGCCGGGGACTATGCCGAAGCGGCCCGCCTCTGGGAACAGCTCCTCCCCCTGGAGCAGGCGGTATTTGCGCCCCCGGTCCGCAACTACCGGGCTCGGCTTAAGGAGGGCCTGGTGATGCTCGGCGTTCTCGACCGGGCGGTGGTCCGGCCGCCCCTGTTGCCGGTAGGTCAGGCCGACCGGGAGCGGGTCCGCCGGGCCCTGGTCGACCTGGGTCTGCTTCAGGCGGCCCCCATCGGAGACTGAAAATGAAGTTCGGGTTCATTCCTACCGAGGGCGGCCGGTTCTATCGGGAGGCCCTGGAAGAAGTCCTCCTCGGGGAGGAGCTGGGGTTCGACTCCGTCTGGATGGAGGAGCACCACGGCGTTCGGAATCACTACTGGCCTTCGCCCCTGATTGTCCTGGCCGGCTGGGCGACCCGGACAAGCCGCATCCTCCTCGGCACCGACGTTGCGGTTGCGCCCTTTTACCACCCGGTCCGGCTGGCCGAAGACGCCGCAATGCTTGCCGTAATGTCCGAAAACCGGTTCATCCTGGGCCTGGCCGTCGGCTACCGTCCGCAGGAGTTCAGCCTCTACGGCGTCCCCCTCGAGGACCGCGGCCGCCGGTTCAGTGAGGCCCTTCGGTTGATGCGCCGGCTCTGGGCGGAAGACAGCGTGACCTTTGAAGGCGAGTTTTATCGGATTGAGAACGGCCGGATTGAGCCCCGGCCGGAGATGCCGATTCCGGTCTGGGTCGGGGGCTGGAACCGCAATGCCCTTCGGCGAGCCGCCGAGCTCGGGGATGCCTGGGTTCCGGGCCCGACGGCGGACCTGCCGAAGCTCCTGGAAGCCAAGGCTGTTTACGACCAGTTCCTGGTCAGGACCGGCAAGGACCCGGACGGGGTTCCCCGTCCCCTTACCCGGGATGTGGTCATCGCCGAGACCGAGGCCCAGGCCCGGGAGCTCGCCGAGCGGCACTTGCTGGTGAACTACCGGGACGAGTACGGCAAGGACTGGCACCATCCCCTTATCGGGCAGGCCGGGGTTGCTACCGACCGCCTGGACGAAATCGGCCGGGACAGGTTCATCGTCGGCACCCCGGAACAGGCCATCCGCCAAATCGAGCGCTTCCGGGACGCCCTTGGGGTCGACCACCTGATCTGCCGGCTCTACTTCCCGGGAATGCCCCACGAGCATATTCTGACCGAGCTCAGGCTTATCGCCCGGGAAATCATGCCGGCCTTCCGGCCCAGCCGGGTCGGGGGAGGCTGACCCGTTATGCTCGACAGCCAGGCCACCTGGTCGGACTTCCGGGACCGTCGGCCTGAGGTTGTCGTGCTCGGAATCGGCGCCACCGAACAGCACGGGCCTCACCTGCCGGTCGGGACCGACCTGCTGGCGGTGGACGCCCTGGCCCGCAAGGTGGCCGAACGGCTCGACGCCTGGCTCCTGCCCTCGCTGCCTGTGAGCCTGAGTGAGTGCCATGGCCCCTTGGCCGGAACGGTCTGGCTCAAGCCGGCGACCCTCGCCGCCGTTCTCGGCGACATCGCCCGGTGTTTGGAGGAGCAGGGTGTCCGGGTGCTGGTCGTTATCAACGGCCACGGCGGAAATTTCATCCTCGAGCCGGCGGTCGAAAAACTCAACCGGACCCTTTCTTCCCTGAAGGTACTGCTGGCCCCGGAGTCGCTGGCCTTGCTTCCAGGCGAAAGCCCCATCTTTGCCACCGCCGACCGCGAAGTCCACGCCGGGGAGGTCGAAACATCCGTGGTCCTGTACCTGCGGCCGGACCTGGTTCGTCCGCCCCGCCCGGATGGAACCCTCAAGGTCGGGCGGGAGTTTCTCGATTATGTCACCATTGACCGGCTCAATCCGGAGGGGGTCTGGGGCTGTCCGGGATTTGCCGATGCCGAGAAGGGACGGCGGGCCTTTGCGGCCAGAGTTGAGGCCATCACCCGCTACGTCGTTGACGCCGTGCAGTGGCTCGCACGGGAAGGTCACGGCGACCTGGCATGAGGCGGTGTTTTGTTCATGGGTACGGTTTTTACCGTTGAGAACACATTCCTGGATATTCAAAATGGTCGGCCCGAGCTGGCGGTCCTGCCCCTGGCCCAGCATGAGCCCCACGGTCCCCATCTGCCCGTGGGGACTGACGGCATCATTGTCGGTGCCCTGGCCAGCCGAATCGCCGGTCGGCTTGAGGTGCCGGTCTTTCTCCTGCCGGTCTGGCCGGTGGGAACATCCGGTCCCCACCGGGGCCAGCCGGGAACCGTCAGCCTGGAACCCGAGACCCTGTGGGCGGTGGTCGCGGACATTGCGGCTTCCCTGGAGGCCCACGAAATCCGCAAGCTCGTCGTCATAAATGGCCACGGGCTCCCCACTGGACCCGGAGCCCGACCGTGGGGAAATCCGGTGGTCAAGACGGCCGTTCGCCAGCTCAACTACGAACACCCGTCGCTGACGGCGGTCTGGCTCCAGCCTTTTGCCCTGGCCGGCCCGGCCCTCCGGGGAGTTTTCCCGGCGGGGGACATTCATGCGGGCGACCTCGAAACTTCGGTTTTGCTCTACCTGGCGCCCGAGCTGGTGCGGGGGTCGGCCCCGGACTTTCTACCGGACCAGCCGCCCTCGTACCTGGAGTTTGCGCCCTTTGCCAGCCTGAGCCCTACGGGGGTCTGGGGCCGGCCGTCGCAGGCCTCGGCCGAGAAGGGCAGGCTGGCGGTCGAGGCGGCGGTAAATGCCTCGGTCGAATATATCAACCGGACGCTCGGATTCTTGGGCCAGGTTCGGCCCGCAGAAAGGAGGGAACAGCATGTGGACCCGGCGTAAATTTATCGGCGGAATGGTGCTCCTCGGGGCCGGCACCGCCCTGGGCGCCTGCGCCCCGGCCCAGCAGGCCCCCCAGCAACCGGCAGGGGCAACCCAGGCACCGGCCGGCCAGCCCCGGCGGGGCGGGCAGGTGACGGTGGGGCTCCACCAGGAGCCCGACCGCCTGTGGGGCCCGATCACGGGCCTGACGGTGGCGCAGGAAGTGGCGGACCTGATAAACGAGCCCCTCATCCGCATTAACGAAAGGCAGGAGTACGTCCCGGCCCTGGCCGAGCAGGTACCGAGCATTGAGAATGGGGGCATCTCCCGGGACGGCCTGGTGTGGACCTTTAAGCTTCGCCGCGGCGTCAAGTGGCACGACGGCAAGCCCTTTACGAGTCGGGATGTGCTCTTCACCTACCAGACGATCATGCACCCGGATGTCCCGGTTCGGGGCCGGGTCGGCTGGAATCAAATCGAATCGGTTGACCTGCCCGATGATTACACGGTTGTGTTCAGGTTCAAGACGCTGGATGCGGCTTTCCTGGACCGGGTCGCGATCGTGACGATTCTCCCCCAGCACATCCTGGGGAACGTGCCCCCGAAGGACCTGGCGACCCACGAGTGGTTCCGGACGAACCGCCCGGGCCTCGGGCCCTTCAAGTTTGTCGAGTGGCGGCCCGGCAACTACATCATGGTCGAGCGGAATCCGGACTACTACGTTTCCGGCCAGCCGTACCTGGACCGGATCGTCATCAAGATAATCACCGACGCCAACACCCTGACCAACCAGCTGGAGACCGGCGAAGTCGATATCCGATTCCGGATGCTAAACGACCAGGTGCCCATCGTCCAGCGGATGTCTCACATCCAGCTCATCACCACCAACGCGACTTCGCCGTGGATCATCTGGGTGAACAGCCAGGACCCGAGGCTGAGCGACCGGGCAGTGAGGCTGGCCCTGAACTACGGGTTCGACCGCAAGGCCCTGACGGGCACCGTTCTGCGGGGCCTCGTTCAGCCGGCCTGGAGCCTCATTCCTCCCACCTCCTGGGCCTACAGCGAGGACATCGACAAGTTTGACTACAACCCTCAGAAGGCTCGCCAGCTCCTGGACGAGGCCGGCTGGCGGCCGGGGCCGGACGGGATCCGGGCCAAGGGCGACCAGCGGCTGAGCTTTGAGATTCTAAATATTGCGGGGGAGCAGGAGCGGGTCCAGATCCTGTCATTCATCGGCAGTCAGTGGAAGGAAATCGGCATCGAGACCCGTATTAAGAACGTGGATGTGGCAACCATGTGGGGCAACGCCCTGCCCCGAGGCCAGTATGAGATGGCCTACTCTTACACCGGCAGATACGTCGACCCCGCCGACCTGGCCCAGCACTATCTCTGTCCCGAGAAGAACCCGACCACCAACTGGGGCCGCTACTGCAACCCCCAGCTGGACGAGATTCTTCTCAAGGCTCAGTCGACCATTGACCGCCAGCAGCGTAAGACCCTGTACGCCCAGGCCCTGAAGATGATCAACCAGGACCCGGCCTACGTTTTCGTCGCCTGGCGGGCCGACCACACCCCGGTAAACAAGCGGCTTAAGGGGTACAAGCCAGCCCCGGCCTACCTGGAGATGTGGAACGCCGCCGAGTGGTGGGTTGAGCAGTAGCCGATGAACCGCTACTTCATCCGCCGGACCCTCCTGGCGATTCCCACCCTGCTGGTGGTCTCAGTCCTGCTTTTCGGACTCCTCCAGCTGGCGCCGGGGGGGCCGGCGGCGCTTTATGCCGGGCCGGATGCCGGACCGGAGGACCTTGAGCGCATTTCCCGCCTCCTCGGGACCGACCAGCCGGCCCCTATCCAGTACATCCGGTGGCTCGGAGGCGTTTTACGGGGCGATTGGGGCATATCATTCAGATACCGGGAGCCGGTCGCGAGCGTCCTTGCCGGCCGGCTCCCGAATACCGTCCAGCTAATGGCCGCGGCGCTAATTATCGCCCTCGTCCTGGCCGTCCCCTTCGGGGTGGTCTCGGCCGTGAGCCGGTGGCGGGCGGTCCAGTACCTGGCCAGTATCGCGGCGATGCTCGGCGTATCCATCCCGACCTTCTGGCTCGGGATGATGGTCCTGCTGGTGTTCTCGGTCAGACTCCGGATTCTGCCGTCGGGAGGAATCGCGACCATCGGCCTCGAGCATGACCCGGTCGACCGGCTCCTGCATCTCATCGGGCCGGCAAGCGTTCTGGCCACCATGTACATCGCCGCCTGGAGCCGCTACGTCCGGTCGAGCCTGCTGGAAGTCCTGCACCAGGATTACATCCGGCTCGCCCGGGCCAAGGGACTCGGCGAGTGGACCGTCCTCACCCGCCACGCCCTGCGGAACGCCCTCCTGCCCCTGGTCACCCTGATCGGCCTCCAGGGGGGCAGCCTGGTTGGGGGCGCGATGATAACCGAGGTGGTTTTCGCCTGGCCCGGCATGGGCCGGCTTCTTGCCGAGGCCCTGGCCAGTCGCGATTACCCGGTTTTGATGGCGGCCTTTATGATTATGGCTGTGCTCACCGTCCTTGGAAATTTGCTTGCCGACCTGGCCTACGGCTGGGTCGACCCGCGCATCAGGCTGGGCTGAGTGGTGCCTTCCGCGGCGACCAGCGAACACGCCGAACCGGCGGCCGGCGTCCGCAGGACGCTGAGTCCGGCCCGCCGGGCCTGGGGGCGATTCCGCCAGCACCACCTGGCCCTGGCCAGCGCCGTCATCCTGGCCGTCCTGGTGCTGGCTTCCGCCCTGGCCCCGGTCATCTCGAGATACGACCCCGATGCGGCCAGCCTCGACATCCTCGCCCCGCCGGGTCCCGAACATCCCCTGGGCACCGACGACGTGGGGCGGGACCTTCTCAGCCGACTGCTTCACGCCGGCCGGATATCGCTGAGCGTGGGTTTTGGGGCGGCGGTTCTGACGGTGGTCCTTGGGGTTCTGGTCGGGGCCACCGCCGGCTACTACGGCGGCCGGGTGGACGCCCTCCTTTCGGCCCTGGTCAACGTGATGCTGGCAATTCCGATTCTGCCCCTCGCCCTGGTGCTGAGCTCCTTCGTCCGGACAAACCTCGCCTTCGTTATCCTGATCATTGGGGGGCTTTCCTGGCCGGCGGTCGCCCGAATCATTCGGGCCGAGTTTCTCTCCCTGCGGGAGCGAGAATTTGTCGAGGCCGCCCGCGTTCTTGGGGCCGGTTCGGGCCGGATCATCTTCGTCCACATCCTTCCCAACACCCTGGCCCCGATCATCGTGGCCGCAACCCTGCAGGTGGCAAACGCCATCCTGCTGGAATCGGCCCTGAGTTTCCTCGGCTACGGGGTCCAGCCGCCCCAGGCCTCATGGGGCAACATGCTCCAGGACGCCCAGCGCTACCTGCGCACCGTTCCGGCGCTGGCGGTCTATCCGGGGGCCCTGATCTCCCTGACCGTGATCAGCATAAACTTCCTGGGCGACGGCCTCCGGGAGGCCCTGGACCCGCGGCTCCAGGTTTAGCCGGCCCTTGAACGGCTACGTCTTTATTTGCTGAAAGGCGGCCAACGCCGCCCCAACCTCATCAAGCAGGCCCAGGGAAGCCCCTTCCAGGCGGATCGTCCGGTAGGCGAGCCGGGCGAGGCCCCCGGCGATGTGGACGTGGGCGGTTCGGCGACGCTCTTCGAGGGCGCCCTCCAGCCGATCCCGAACGGCCTCCGGGTCGGCCCGCAGGATGTTGCGCACCGACTGTCGGGTAAGCCCCAGGAACTGGGCGATTTCGTCCTCCGTGCGGTTAAAGTGTTCCCGGAGGACGACCGCGTACGACGCCTCCATCAGGCTCGGAACCCAGGTCAGGTTGCGCAGTTCAAAGAGCCGCCGGGGCCCCCCGATAAGCTCAAGACATTTTAAAAAGACCACCAGGGAAAGACCGTCCGGTTTTACTTCCTGCGGCTTAACCTCCTGCATCGACCTCTCGACCTCCCAAACGCGAAATTGGCGGCCCGACCCGCACAAGGCCGGTTTCAGTAATCTCCATCAGGTGGGTTGCGGTGCTGTGGCCGCAGAGCCGGCAGCCGTCGATGCGAAGCAGCCGGACAATTTCCCCGAGGGGACGCTTGTACAGCCGGGCCTCAGCTGGCGTCTGGATCAGGCGCTTGGCCAGCACAATGGTGCAGTCGACGATGTGACTTACGGCGTAGCCGCCGGCGGCCTCGGCGGTGAGCTCCTCGTGGCCCGTTCGCTTTTGCGAGACGAAGATCGCCGTCTGATACCAGCGCTTCATGAAGTTAAAGAGCTGGCGAACAATCTGCCGGGCAAAAATTTCCTTGGCTTCAAAGAGGCCGGTTACCGAGTCGATAACCACCGAATTGGTGTCGAACCTGCGGATGGCGTGGGCGAGGGTGGCCAGCAGGGTCGGCACGTCGTCCCTTAGCTGGGCGTGGGAAGCGGCGTCAACCAGGACGATCCGGTCCTGAACCCGGTCGTAATCAATCCCCATCGCCGCCGAGCGGGTCCGCAGGGCCGCGGCCGCAAAGGCCGCCGGGGCCTCGACGGTGACAAAACAAACCGGGTAGCCCAGGGATGCCTGCTTGATGGCAAACTGCTCGGCCATAAGGGTCTTGCCGGTGTCGGCGACGCCGGTCAGGTTGATAACGGCAAGGGCCGGGTAGCCGCCCAACGGAACCTTTTTCGGGGTTCCATCTTCGAAGCGGGTTGTAAAGAAGAGGTCGTCAAGGCCCTCGACCCCGCTGGGAATTCCGAAGAGCCGCGGCGCCCGCCGCCCGGCCTCCCGCAGGACCTCGACGGCCTCCTCAACGGCCCTGGGTTCGGGCCTGCCCGTTTCGTAGCCCTCCACGTTGTCCGCCCGTTCCAGCCATAGGCAATTCGAATAGTAGTAAAGCTGGGATATCCTGTCAACCTCGTCAGCGTATAATTGGTTGGGAAGATGGCGCGCCTGGTCGGGCTGGGCCTCGTTGTTGGGTTTGCCTTGGGGCTTCTCGGGCTGCTTGCCTTTGGGCTCGCCCGACAGGGTATTTCGGCGACCCTGGTGCCGGTCCGTCCAAGGCCGGCCCCCGATTTCAGCCTTGCGCTCTTTGACGGCGGTCGGTTCGACCTTAGCTCCCAGCGGGGCAAAGTGGTGGTTGTCAATTTCTGGGCGTCCTGGTGCGCCCCCTGCCGGACAGAGGCCCCGGTTCTGGAGGCCATCTGGCAACGCTACCGGGACCAGGGCGTTGTCGTGGCGGGTGTGAACATCTGGGACAACGAGGCCTCGGCCCGGGCCTATATCAGGGAGTTCGGCCTGACGTTCCCGAATGGCCCTGACCCGACCGGCTCAGTGGTTGTGGACTACGGCGTTACCGGCATCCCTGAGACGTATCTCATCTCGCCAGACGGCACCATCCGCCGCAAATGGAACGGCCCCATCACCGAGGCCGCCCTCGTCGCCCTCATTGAGGAGCTCCGCCGATGAGGGTTTCCCGGCGCGGTTTTATCCTTGCAGTTGGCCTGACCCTCCTCGGAGCCGCCGGGTGTGGGCCTCTGGGTAGTTTGGGCCGGTTTATTCCCGGTTCCGGGGTAGGCTCACCGAAGGAGGCCGGGTCGGCGACGGATGACCTGGCCCGGGACTTCACCCTGCGTCTGCTGGACGGGGGAACCTTCAGGCTTTCGGACTACCGGGGCCGGCCGGTTGTCCTGAACTTCTGGGCGTCCTGGTGCGGGCCGTGCCGGGCGGAGGCCCCGGTGCTGGAAAACGCCTGGCAGCAGTATAAGGACCAGGGCGTGATTTTTCTTGGCATTGCGGTTCAGGACCGGGAGGAGAACAGCCGGGCCTTCATTAAGGAGTTCGGCCTGACCTACCCCGTGGGCCTCGACGTGGACGACCGGGTTGCAACCCTCTACGAGATTACCGGTCTTCCCACGACCGTATTTATCGACGCAGACGGCCGGATTCGCCACCGGTGGGTCGGGGCCATCGGGAAGAGCCGGGTTACCCTTCTGGTCGACGACCTGCTGACCGGCTAGGCCGGGAGGCCGGCCTTGGAGCCTGTGGACGTCGGCCGCATTCTGCTCCGCTGGGTCCACGCGCTGGCCGCCCTCTTCTGGGTGGGCGGGTCGCTCTTTCTTCTCCTGGTCTACCGGCCGGCTATCCGGGTACTTCCCGAGGCCGTTCGACCCCTCCTGGAGAAGGCGGTGAGACAGCGTTTCCGGGAACTTGTCAACGCCGCGGTGGTCATCCTGCTCGTCTCGGGCATGATTTTGACCTTCGACCGGCTCTCTTCCCCGGCCGCCACCACGGCTTACACGCTGGTACTGGGAACCAAGATCGTGCTGGCCCTCCTGGCCTTCTACCTGGCCCTGGAGCTGGGTGGCGGTCGGCGGCTGACGGTCCGCCTGGGCCGCCACCTGGTCGGGGCCCCCGAGCTTATTCTCGGACTTGGCCTGGCTATCTACCTGCTGGTGGCAGTGCTCCGAATTCTTTATGAGCGCGCCGCCGGCTGAGACGGCGGGTTCAGCGCCGGCGACAGGCTGACCAGAGGCCGGCGCCGCGGCTTCTTGCTTCCGCTTCGGCGGCCAGGAGCCGGTCCATGTATTTTGCGGCCGGCTCATCCCGGTAAACCGTGGCGTAGCCCTCCCGAATGAGCTGTTCGTTCACCAGGGTGCCGTCGACCCAGACCCACCGCAGGAGCCGGCCGTAGCGGTCCCGGTCCCGGCGGTCGGCTTCCAGGCGCACCCGCTTGCCCTCGACCAGCTGGCGGTTGCGCTCGGTGGCCTCCCGCCCGTAGCATTCGGGCGAACCCTGGGTCTCAGGGGCATCGACGCCGAGGTAGCGGACATGTTCGCCGCCCTCTACCACGATGGTGTCCCCGTCAATTACCCTGAGCACCCGGTATTCCCCGTCCGTGCCGACCGGGGCGGCCGGGGACGCGGGCAGGGCTACCGGCAGGACCCGGCCGGTTAGCAGGCCCAGGAGAAAACCAACGATAAGCCCAGCCGCAAGAAAGCGCAGGCGGTCCCTCATCACCACGCACCCAGAGTTTACACTACGTTCCATGCCGGGACTTCACCAGCCCTGGGCCGTAAGCACGGCGGTTAAATGGACGCCCAGTGCCGACGAGGCCGCAACCTCAGCCTAGCTTCCCCGCTACTAGAGCAGCAGGCCGTCGAAGGGGGCATTCAGCCTGAAGCTGACGGCGTCGGCCACCCGGAAACCTGTGGCACTCCGGAGCAGGACCGGGAAGCCGACGTCGACCAGCAGGGTGCCGTCGTCGCCGACCTCGGTGACGATGCCGCTGAGGCGCGAGCCGGGTCCGACCAGCCGCCGACCGCCCCGAGCACCGGGGTGCTCGGGGCCCGACCCGACCGGAGCCTCGCTAGCCGGCAGCAGAGTGTGCGACCGTTCCGGGCGGGTGGCCCGCCCGACCTCCCGGGGTGCTGTCCGGAGCAGAACCGAGAAGTGGTCGAGCATTCGGTGCGGTTTTTCCCGCAGGATATTCCCCGTGTCCACGGCCTCCACGTCGACGAACGTCAGCGGCCGCGTCGGATGCCAGGCCTCATGATGGAGCCGCAGGGTTACCAGCATCTGGCCATCCTCCCACCGGGCAGCAATAAGCATGCCCCTTGCCGCCCGGAGCCGCCAGTGCTCGATGAAGAGCAGGTCCTCCCACTCGTATCCCATTCTGCCCGCCCCTTACTCGGCATACTCCTGGACCGAAAACAGCCGGCGCATCATCTCCAGGTACCCTGTTTTGGTCAGCTTCGGCCGGAACCTGGCCCGAACCTCCCGGGCAAGGGCCGCCCCGTCGGCAAGAAGGTCGACCACGGTCATGGCCATGGCCTTGGCCGGGACCACGTAAGCCAGCTCGGGGTCCTCGACCCGGAAATCGGCCCCGTGAATCTGACCGGCCGAGCCGCTTGCGCTGGGGTGAAGTACGGGAAGGACATGCGAGAGGTCGCCGGCGTCGGTTGATGCCTGGATTGGGGGCAGGTCCCGGTAACCCTCCTCGCCAACCAGGGCGATGGCGTTGGACCGGTAAATCGTGACCAGGTCCGGATTCTGCTCCAGCGGCAGATAGCCCGGAAGCGTCTCTATCACCACCCCGGCGCCGACCGCCAGCGCCCCAGCGCGGAGGCTGCGGTCAACTTTACGGTTGGCGTCTTCAAGGGCCTCCAGGTTCAAGGCACGAACGAACGTCTCCATCCGCACGTCGGCAGGCACGATGTTCACCACGTCGCCGCCCTTGGTGATAATCGGGTGGATGCGGACGGTGTCTTTTTCCTGAAAGGTCTCCCGGTTCGCATGGATTGCGCTCAGGGCCAGCATCGCCGCATTAAGGGCGTTGACACCCCGGTGGGGGGCCGCTCCGGCGTGGCTTGCCCGACCGATGAACCGGACAAACTTCGCAACCATGCCGTTGCTCCCGGCCGGAATACCCAGCCGGAACGAGGTGTCTGTGCTGCTGTGGGTTAGCATTGCCATATCGACGTCGTCGAAGGCCCCGAGCCGTAGAAGCTCGGGTTTGCCGCCGAGGAACTCGACCTTTCCCTGGCGGCGCAGTTCGAGCCGTTCCTCGATTTCGATGTACTCTTCGGCCGGCACCCCGAAAAGGACAACCCGGCCGGCCAGGTAGCGGTGAACCCCCGAGCGGAGCAGGCCCAGGCCCACGCCGAGCATGTTGGCGACCTGGGCGTTGTGGCCGCAGGCGTGGGCGGCCCCGGTCCGGGGGTCGGCCGCGATGTGGTTGGGAATAATCAGCGAGTCAAGCTCGCCCAGGACGGCGACCGTCGGGCCGTCAGCCCCGCACCGAATTTCGCCCCGAACGCCGGTAATCGCCAGCCCGGTCTCAAAGGGGATGCCCCAGGCCGCGAAGTGGTCGGCAATGACCCCGGCAGTCCGGAACTCCTTAAAACCGGGCTCCGGGTGGCGGTAGATATCTTCCCCAACCCGGATGATTTCATCCCGGGCGGCGTCGATCGCTTCGCAGACCGCCCGCTTGAGCTCGTCCCGTGTCGGCATCTTTCAGGCCTCCCGTCCGAGTTTCAGGGCCCTGGCCACGGCGGCCACCCGCTCGCCCAGGACTTCGGCCTGGGCCAGGTCATCGGGCGTAACCTCCCCGCAGGCGGTTGCGCCGTAATACGAACCTGACAGCCGCATCCGGTCGGTCCAGGGCAGGCCCACGATTATAACCCCGTGGGCGAGGAGAAAATGCAGCAGCGACCAGAGGGTAAACTCGACCCCGGCGTTCCGGGACCAGGCGCTGGTAAAGGCCGCCCCGACCTTCCCCACCAGCGGATTTTCTTCCCAGAAGTCCCCGGTCCCGTCCAGCCAGCGCTTAAACTCTCCGGTCGGCCCGTTCCAGTTGGGCGAACCCAGGACAATCGCGTCCGCCCTGGCAAGCTCCTCGGGACCGGTCTCATCGATGGTTCGGACGTCGACCCTGGTTCCGGTAACCCGCCGGGCCCCGCGCCCGACCGCCTCTGCTAGGGGCCGCATCATCCGTCCCCGGTCGTGAAAAACCACGACAACCCGAACCTCACGTTCCGGGCTTGACACAGCCTGCTCCCACCAATTTAAAATAAGTGACCGGTTTTGAATATGGCCTGTCCGGTGCCCATGGATTTTACATGCTGGACCGGCCATCAGACCAGAAAACCGGCCCTGTAAAACCGACAGAGGAGGGCAGGAGCGTGGAATTTTTCGGTCGAAGGGTTAGCCGGCGGGAGTTTTTGGGCGGGGCCCTCGGTGCCGGGGCCCTGGCCGCCTTCGGCTGTAGTCCGGCGGCGCCTTCGCAGCCGGCGCCGCCCCAGCAGCCGGCCGGAAGGCCAAACTACGGCGGGACGCTGGTCTTCGTCCTGGAAAACGACGTCATTGACTTTGACCCGATGCGGTCCCGGGCCTTCGTGGACCGCAACGTCCACTACCAGATTTATGACTCCCTGGTAAGGATTGACCCCAAGGGCAATATCATTCCCTGGCTGGCCGAGCGCTGGGAGATATCCCCGGACGGCAAAACGGTTACGTTTTACCTGCGTCAGGACGTCAAGTTCCACGACGGGACGACCTTTGACGCCTCGGTGGTTAAGTGGAACATCGAACGGTACAAGAACACGGAGGGTTCGGCCCGGTCGGGTGAGCTTGCGCCGGTCGACAGCGTTGAGGTCGTAAACACCTATACGGTTCGGTTTAACTTAAAGACCCCGTTTTCGCCCCTGCTGGCCCAGCTGGTTGACCGGGCGGGGATGATGGTTTCACCGAAGGCGGTGGAGGCGGCCGGGGCCGATTTTACCCGGAAGGCGTTTAAGGCCGGGACCGGGCCGTTTATTCTGACCGAGGCCGTAAAGGACGACCACATCACCTTGGAGCGCAACCCCGAATGGTGGGGCAAGGACCAGCTGGGCAACCGCCTGCCGTATGTCGATAAAGTCATCGTCAGGCCCATCACCAACAGCGACGTCCGGCTGGCGAACCTGCGGACGGGCGAGGCCCAGGTGGCCAACAACATCGCCGGCAAAGACGTCGCCTCGGTCAAATCTGACCCGACCCTCTCGTACCAGGAGATACCGGGGCTCGCTTTCGCCAGCATGATTCCCAACCGGCGGCCGGGCTTTGTTTTCAGCGAACCCCGCTACATAAAGGCGGTAGCGATGGCCCTCGACCGGCGGGAAATCCTGGACCGGGTCTTCTTCGGGGTTGGGACGGTGGGATACGGGGCGATTGCGCCGCCCCATTTTGCCTATGACCCGAACTTCAAGCCCTTTGAGCGGCCGGACCCCGAGGGGGCAAAGCGGCTGGTGGCCGAGGTCGGCAGGGGCCAGCTCCAGTTCGAGTTTCTGGTGCCGTCGGGAGACCCGCAGACCCTGCAGCTGGCCCAGCTGATTCAGGCCCAGCTTGCCAAAGCCGATATCAAGGCCGAAATCGTCCAGATGGAGTTTGCGCAGATCCTCCAGCTCCAGAGCGAGAAGACTTTCAAGGGGATGACCCTGGTCGGCTGGAGCGGTCGGATCGACCCAGATGGGAATGTCTACGACCACATCTACACCGGCCGGCCCTTTAACGATTCGAGCTACTCGAATCCCGAAGTCGACAAGTTGCTGGACGAACAGCGGGCAACCACCGACGTGAACCGCCGCCGGGAGCTTCTGCGGCGGGCCGAGCAGATCTACGTGGTTGACGACCCGGCCAGGGTCTGGTACCGGTTCGGGGTTGCGATGCTGGTGACAAACCGGCGAGTAAAGGGGCTGGAGCCATATCCTGACCAGATCGTGCGGTTCCAGTACGCCTGGCTCGAAAAGTAGCCGATGACGCAGTATATCGTGCGCCGGCTCCTGCTGATGGTGCCGGTCGCACTGCTGGTAACCGTTATTGTCTTTGTGCTTGTTCGCCTGACGCCGGGCGACCCGGTGCTTGTCTATGCCGGCGAGGAGCGGGACCCGGAGACCCTGGCCCAGATTCGCCGGTCGCTGGGCCTTGACCAGCCGTTGCCCGTTCAATATGTCGCCTGGTTGAGCCGGGCGCTGCACGGTGACTTTGGACGGTCGATTCGAACCCGGCAACCGGTTCTCGAAGCTATCGTTGAGCGGCTTCCAGCAACCATTGAACTGGGGTTGGCGGCCCTGCTTATCTCCGTCAGCGTTTCCCTGGTGGTCGGAACCATCTCGGCCCTCAAACGCAACTCCCTGCTTGACCTGCTGGTCACCGGTGCCGCAATCGGGGGTGTATCCCTGCCGAATTTCTTTCTGGGAATAACCCTCATCCTGGTGGCCGCCGTGGTTTTCAGGCTCTTGCCGCCGGGCGGCTATGTTCCCTTTGTCCAGGACCCGGCCGCGAACCTCCGCTATCTGATCCTCCCCGCCATCACCCTGGCGAGCGCAAGTCTTGCCGTCAATCTCCGGCAGGTTCGCTCCAGCCTCATTGACGTTCTGGCCCAGGACTACATCCGGGTTGCCCGGGCTAAAGGCCTGCCGGAGCGGCTCGTAATTTTTCGGCACGCCCTGAGAAACGCCCTCATCCCGGTTGTAACCCTTGTCGGCCTTCAGGCCGGGGCGATTATTGAAGGGGCGATAATAACCGAGACCATCTTCTTCTGGCCGGGAGTCGGGCGGCTTGCGGTTGACAGTATTGCCGGGCGGGATTACCCGGTGGTCCAGACCATCGTCCTGTTCTCGGCCATGTCCTTCATGCTGAGCACCCTGCTCGTGGACATCCTCTACGCCTGGCTTGATCCCCGCATCTCCTACGGAGCCCGGGCCCGGTGAGGGAGACGGCGGTCCGGACCGAAATCGCGGTTCCCCGCCCCCGCCGGGGACTGTGGGCGACGGTGCGACGCCATCCCCGGATTCTGGTCGGGGGGACCATCGTTTTGACCCTCGTCACTGCCGCCGTCCTGGCGCCGGTCATCGCCCCCTTTGACCCGATTGCGGTTGACCCCGGCCGGGCGCTCCTGCCGCCGGGCCCACCCCACTTGTTTGGGACCGACGACCTCGGCCGGGACGTGTTCAGCCGGGTGGTTTATGGGGCCCGGATTTCCCTGGCCGTCGGGGTGATTTCGGTCTCCATCGGCCTCGTGGTCGGGGTGACTATTGGGCTTACGGCCGGTTACCTGGGCGGTGTGGTTGACCTTCTGTTGATGCGCCTCATCGATGCCTTACTGGCGTTCCCAGCCCTCATCCTGGCCATCGCGATTACGGCCGCCCTCGGACCCCAGATTCAAAATGCGATGATTGCCATCGGGATTGTCGCCATTCCGGCCTACGCCCGACTGACCCGGGCGCAGGTCCTCTCGGTCCGGGAACACGAGTTTGTGCTGGCGGCCCGCGCCCTGGGCGTTCCGCCGGTGCGCATCGTTTTACGGCACATCCTGCCCAACATCGTTAACCCTCTTATCGTCCAGGCCACCCTTTCGACGGCCTTCGCGATCCTTCAGGAAGCATCCCTGTCGTTTCTCGGGCTCGGCTCCCAGCCGCCAAATCCGTCGTGGGGTCAGGACATCTACTACTCGCAACGGTACCTGGCGAACCTGAAGTGGTGGATGAGCGCCGGACCGGGCCTGGCGATCTTCCTGGCCGTCTTCGCCTTTAACTTTCTAGGGGATGCCCTCCGGGATCTGCTCGACCCCAGGCTCCGGCGCCGGGAATAGGCCCTCAGGCCGCGGGTTCGACGGGTTCTGGCGGGGGTACTGACTCACCCCGGGGCGTAAGGAGGCCGATCCGCCACATTCTGGCGGCATCGTGGACGCCGAAAAGAATTCGCAGGCCGTAGCTGTAAACCAGATAAGGGCCAGGTACGCCAGCTTCCCGCAGCTGGCGGCGGAAGCCCTCCGAGCGGGCCCGCTGGGCCCAGTCCCGGACGTGATTGGGACTCAGCCGGAGCTTGACCTCGACCACGGCCCAGAGGACCTCACCGGTTGCCGCCCGGGCAGGCACCGCCAGATCAACCTCGCGGCCGTCGACGGCGACCGAGGTAGGCTCGGCCAGGAGCTCAAAGCCCTTTTTTCGGAGGACATCGACCAGCACGGCTGCGGCTTCCTCTTCAGCGGTAGCGCCGACCGTGTTGGCTAGCTGACCAACCTCCTGCCGGAGCCTCTCCAGCCCAAGCGCCAGCTGGTCGACGCGTTCCTCAGTCCGGGCCTGGGCCTCCGCTAGCCGGGCAACCGCTTCCTCAAGCCGACCAACCCGCTCCTCAGTCCGGGCCTGGGCCTCCGCTAGCCGGGCAACTGCCTCCTCCAGGCGGCCGACTCGCTCTTCGAGCCGGTCAACCCGTGCCGTCAGGGTAGCCAGGGCCGCCTCCGTCCGGGCCTGGGCCTCCGCTAGCCGGGCAACCGCTTCCTCAAGCCGACCAACCCGCTCCTCAGTCCGGGCCTGGGCTTCGGCCAGCCGGGCCAGCGCGGCTTCCACGAGGCCCATCCGTTCTTCAGCGCGCGACTGGGCCGCGGTCAGCCGGGCTACGGCCTCTTCGAGCCGATTTACCCGTTCCTGTGTTTCCGCCTGGGCATCAACTAGGCGGGAAAGTGTCTGCTCAAGTTGCCCGAGATGCGCCTCGGTCTTCGCCTGAGCATCAGCCAGGTTGGCAAGTGCCGTCTCCACCCGGCCGAATCGCTCCTCGCTTCGGGTTTGGGCTTCGGTTAGGGCATCAACTTTCGCGGCTAACTCCCGAACCAGCCGGGGAAGTTCCAGCAACTCGTCCGTCAGGAGCAGACGCCGAAGTTCAGCCCGCCACTCGGGATGGGTTTCGAGCAGCCTTACGAGGTCGTGGAAATCCTGCACACTGAATGCCATTTTGGTTCCGCTCAGATTCTACCCGAAAGCTGGTATAATCAGCCAAGGCAGGAGAGAACGCCGCGTGACGGATGGGGTTGTCCTGCTTGAGAAGGCTCCGCCGCTCGCCCGGGTGATCCTCAACCGACCGGGCGTCATTAACGCCATTAACATCGAAATTCGGGACGCCCTCTTCGACCTGATGCCGGCCCTGGCCCTGGACCCTGAAGTGGAAGCCGTCATTTTTGCCGGCCAGGGCCGGGCCTTCTCGTCGGGCGCCGACGTCCGGGAGTTCGGGACCGCCCCATCGGTTGTGGTCGCCAAGCAGGTCCGCTGGCTTCGGGACATCTGGGGCCTCCTTATCGACTTCCCGAAGCTTACGGTCGCGGCCATCCACGGTTTTGCCATCGGGGCCGGAGTTGAGCTCGCCCTCTGCCTCGACCTGCGGGTCGCCTCAGCAGAGACGGTCTTCGCCGTGCCGGAAACCGCCTTCGGGATGATCCCGGGGGCTGGCGGAAGCCAGACCCTGCCCCGGGCCGTGGGCGTCGGCCGGACCCTCGACCTTATCCTCACGGGTCGGCGTATTAACGCCGACCAGGCCCTTGCCTGGGGGCTTGTTGACCGGGTCGTGCCGACGGGCGAGCACCTTGCGGCGTCCGAGGCCCTGGCCCGGGAGGTCCTGCGGGTCGGGCCTGACCTGGTACGGCGGGCCAAGGCGGCCGTCAATATCGGCCTGAACCTGCCCCTTCAATTCGGCCTGCTGTTGGAACGCGCCCTTGGAGCTTGACCGTGCCTGACCGGTACAGGTCCATCCAGGTCGAAATCGAAGGCCGGCTGGCGACGGTCCGGCTCAACCGGCCGGAGCGCGGGAACCGAATCGATTCGGTGCTGGCCGCCGAGCTGGCCGAAGCCTTCACCGAACTGGCCCACGAAGTCGGGATTTGGGCGGCCGTCTTGCTCGCCGCCGGTCCCGATTTTTGCCTCGGCGAAGATCCCGAAGATCCCCCGCCCAACCGGGGCCCATGGGTCCGGCCCGCCTATCCCGGCCTCGAGTTCCCGGAGGCCGTCGCGGCGTACCCCAGGCCGTTGGTCGCCGGGATCCAAGGACGGTGCTCCGGCGTCGGCCTGGAGCTTGCCCTCTGCGCCGACATTCGGGTGGCCAGCCGGGACGCTGTCTTCGCGCTGGACCAGCTTCAGCAGGGGACCCTGCCCCGCTTTGGGGGAACCCAGCGCCTGCCGAGAGTGGTGGGCCGGGGCCGGGCCCTCGACCTCATCCTCACCGGCCGTGGGCTTCCTGCGGCCGAGGCCGAGCAGATTGGACTGGTAACCCGGCTGGTGGACGGCGATGTGGAGGCCGCTGCCCGGCAGGTGGCGGAGGAGGTGCTGGCCAACGGCCCGCTGGGCCTGATGCTGGCCAAGGAGGCGGTCTGGCGGGGTCTGGAGCTTCCTCTCCATCAGGCTTTGCGGGTCGAAAACGACCTTTATCTTCTGCTCGAGACAACCGCCGACCGGCTCGAAGGCAAGGCCGCCTTTCTCGAGCGGCGCCGGCCGGTCTGGCATGGCAGGTAGGAGGCCGCAATGGACGGGCAGGTGCTCAGCGACATCCGGGTCATTGACCTGACCCATTATGTGGCCGGACCTTACTGTACAAAGCTTCTGGCCGACTTTGGGGCCGATGTCATTAAGGTTGAGCGTCCGGGAACCGGTGACCCGGCCCGGAGGCTTGGTCCGTTCCCCGGTGACGAGCCCCACCCCGAGAAGAGCGGCCTATTTTTGTTTCTTAATACGAACAAGCGGAGCATCACCCTTAACCTCAAGTCTGAAACGGGGCGCAAGATCCTTCTGGACCTGGTGAAAACCGCCGACGTTGTGGTCGAAAACTTCAGCCCCCGGGTAATGCCCTCGCTGGGCCTGAGTTACGACGAGCTCCGAAAGGTCAACCCCAGGCTGGTAATGACGTCAATTTCTAACTTCGGCCAGGACGGCCCGTACCGGGACTTCAAGGCAAGCGACCTCGTCCTATACGCCATGGGCGGGGCCATGTCGTCGACCGGCCTCCCGGACCGGGAACCGATCCGCCTGCCGGGAAACGTCATCCAGTACCAGGCCGGCACCGTCGCGGCGGCCGCAACGATGGGGGCGTTCCTGGTTGCCCGCTACCAGGGCATCGGCCAGCACGTCGACGTCTCCATCTTCGAAACCCAGCTCGGTTCGTCCGACCGGCGGACAACCTTCTTGCTCGGCTATCAATACCACGGTCTGCCGGCCGTCCGGGAACAGCCCACGGGCACCCCCGTGGGTGGCATCTACCCCTGCGCGGACGGCTACGTGGCGTTCCTTTCAGTGCCCAGCATGCTTCCCAGATTTCTGGAAATGGTGGGCCGGCCGGACCTGATCACCGACCCCCGCTTTGCAAGTCCGGCGGCCCTGCTGAGCCCCGAAACCAAGGAGTTTATCCATGAGCTCCTTTTGCCCTGGCTTATGGAAAGGACCCGTTACGAGGTAATGGCCGCCGCCCAGCGGGCGCGGTTTCCGGGCATGGTCGTCCTGAGCCCAGGCGACCTTGTCAACGACCCGCATTTTAACGAGCGGGGCTTCTGGGTTGAGATTTCACACCCGGTCGCCGGCACCTTTAAATACCCGGGACCGCCGTTCCGGATGTCGGAGGGCGGCTGGCAGGTCCGGCGGCCGGCACCCCTTCTGGGCGAGCACAACGAGGAGGTCTACTGCGGGGAGCTTGGCTACTCCAGGGAAGACTTAAACACCTTGCGGGAAAGGGGGATAATCTAGCGATGGCGGCGCGTCTTCCCCTTGAAGGCATCCGGGTTGTGGACCTCACGGTTGTCTGGGCCGGACCGACGGTCACCATGATTCTGGGAGACCTGGGTGCACAAGTCATCCGGGTCGAGTCGCGTTACCATCCACCCGGCTCGACCCGGGGGATTCTGCCGCCTCCCCCAAAGGAGGCCGTACCCCGGACCGGCAACATTGCCCGGGCTTATGTTAACCTGGACCCTGGCCAGCGACCCTGGAACCGGCACGCCATGTTCAACTGGCACGGCCGCAATAAGTTAAGCATGACCCTGGAGATAGACCGTCCGCGGGGCCTTGAGGTGTTCCGGCGGCTCGTTGAGATTAGCGATATTCTGGTCGAAAACAATGCCGCCGGGCTTATTGAGCGGCTTGGAATTGATTACCCGGTTGTTTCGTCCTGGAATCCGCGGCTTATCATGCTCCGGATGCCGCCGTTCGGCCTGAGCGGACCTTATAAATACTTTCAGGGCTTCGGCTCTACGGTTGAGGCCGTGGCCGGATTCGTCTGGATCCGACACTACCCCGATTCAGACCCGACCTCGGCAACCCCTACCTTCCACATGGACGCCGCCAGCGGCGCGGCCGGGGCCTTCGCCGTCCTGGCCGCCCTCCACTACCGGAACCGCACCGGCCGGGGCATGCTCATCGACCTGGCCCAGGCCGAGAACATGACTCAGCACATCGGCGAGATCATCTTGGACTACACCATGAACGGCCGGGTCCAGGGCAGTTACGGCAACCGCCACCCGACCGCCGCCCCCCACGGGGTTTACCGGTGCCAGGGCGACGACCGCTGGGTGGCCATCAGCGTCTTTACGGACGAGGAGTTCGCCGCCCTCTGTCAGGTCATGGGCCGGCCGGAGCTGGCGGCTGACCCGCGGTTCTCAACCCTGCAGGCCCGCCGGGCGAACCAGGACGAGCTTGACCGGATCATTGAAGCATGGACCCTGACGCGAACGCCGCGCCAGGTGTTCGAGGCCCTGCAGGCGGCTGGAGTTCCGGCCGGGCCGGTTATGGACGAGCGGGACGCCTACGAAGACCCCCACGCCCGGGCCCGGGGCTGGTTTCAGGTTATGACCCACCCGGAATGCGGAACCCACGAGTACCCCGGCCACCTCTGGCGGCAGTCTGAGGTGCCCCTCAGGTTTGAGACGCCGGCCCCGTGTTTGGGCGAGCACAACGAGTATGTTTACAAGGAGCTTCTCGGATACTCCGACGCCGAGTATGAGGAGCTGGCCCGCCTCGGACACATCGGCACCGACTATGTCTTTCAGCAACCAACAGGAATCAGGTGACCCAGGCGATGCTCATCGACCTGCACAATCACACCCGCCTCAGGTCCCCCTGTTCTCAACTTGACCCCGATGAGCTTATAATTTTGGCGAAGGGACGCGGCCTTGACGGCATCTGCTTCACCGAGCACGACGAAACCTGGCCCGAGGCCGAGCTCGCCGAGCTCCGGGCCCGGCACAACTTCCTGGTACTCGGGGGCATGGAGGTTAACACGGAGCACGGCCACTTCCTGGTCTTCGGTGTGCCGCGCTACGAGTACGGCATGCACCGGCTTGAATACCTGAGGGAGGTTGTCGAACGCTGGGGCGGGGTTATGATTGCGGCCCACCCGTTCCGGAACACCGTCTACAAGGGCGGCGTTTACCGCGCCTACGGGCCTGGTCTCACCGTGGAGGAAGGGGTACGGCGGCCAGCTTTCAGGTTCTGCGAGGCCCTTGAGACCCTGAACGGAAACCGTCCGGACGCCGAAAACGCTTTCGCCCGTCGGGTAGCGGAGGCGCTGGGGCTGCCGCAGGTTGGGGGAAGCGATGCCCACCTTCCGGACGAGGTGGGCCGCTTTGCCACTGAATTCGACCGACCAATCAGGTCGGCAAGCGACCTGATCTCCGAAATCCGGGCCGGACGCTGCCGGCCCGTCGACCTGCGAATTCTGGCAAGCAAGGAGGCATAGCAATGGGCATCGTTCAGGACCGGGTAGCGGTTGTCACCGGCGGCGGCCGGGGAATCGGCCGGGCCATCTGTCTGCTGCTGGCCGAGGAGGGGGCCAAGGTTGTGGTCAACGACCCCGGGGTGGCCGTGGATGGGACCGGCTTTGACCAGCGGCCGGCCGACGAAGTCGTCGAGGAGATCCGGCGGCGGGGCGGGGTTGCGGTGGCCAACTACGATTCGGTGGCCACCATGGAAGGCGGCGAGCGGATAATCAGGACGGCCATTGACAACTTTGGGCGGATAGACATCCTGGTCTGCTGTGCCGGGATTCTGCGGGACCGGATGATTTTCAACATGACCGAGGAGGAGTGGGACGAGGTCATTCAGGTCCACCTTAAGGGCCACTTCACGGTGATGAAGCCGGCCTCGGTCCTCATGCGCCAGCAGCGCTACGGCCGGATCATCACCTTTACGTCCACGAGCGGCCTTATCGGCAATGCCGGCCAGGCCAACTACGGGGCGGCCAAATCGGGGATTGCCGGTCTCACCCGGGTTGCGGCCCTGGACCTGGGCCGCTACGGGATTACTGTTAACAGCATCGCCCCGGCCGCGAACACCCGGATGACGGCCACAATTCCCGACCGGGCCCGCCAGCTCCGCCAGCAAATGGGTACCGGGGCTTCAGCCCTGCTGGGTGAGAGCGACCACCCGGCCGTTACCCGCCGCGACCCCGAGGACATCGCCCCGATGGTTGTTTACCTGGCCAGTGAGGAAGCCGGCTGGATCAACGGGCAGGTATTCTTTGTCAGCGGCGGGACCATTGCCCTGATGGCCCAGCCCCGGCCGGGCCGGACCATCTATAAACCGGGCCGGTGGACCATCGATGAGCTTCGGGTCTTCGTGCCCGCCAGGCTCTTCGAGCCCGGCTTCGTTTCGCCCGGACTCCCCCGGCCGGAGGCCCAGCAGGTCGCGCCCCAGGCCGGCGGCCAGCCGGCGGCCGGCCCGCCGTCGGGCGGGTAAGGCCGCCCGTCCACCCGGCCCCAATTCAGGGCCGGGCAGAGGGGGAGGTGTTTAAATAACATGGTGGAAATGGTGGTGGAGGGAGTGGAGACGACCATCGAGGGTACAGGTTATGTCGTAACACTGCGGGAGAAAGGCGGACACGCGAGATTTCCGATTGCCGTCGGCTTTGCAGAAGCCCGGGCCATTAAAACGGCCCTTCGCGGCGACCCCTGGCCCCAGCCCCACGACCTGATCCTCAGCCTGCTCCAGAGTTTCGGGGCGGTTCTTACCCAGGTGGAAATCCGAACCCTGATGGGGGGCGTCTGCCAGGCCCGCCTGTGCATCTACTGGAAGGGCCGCTGGGTAGATGTGAGTTGCCGCCCCAGCGACGGCATCGCCCTGGCGGTCCGCTCAGGGTGTCCCCTCCTCGTGGCCGAAGACGTTCTGGCCAAGGCCGGATGGGTCCTCTCCTGCATCGGTTCATCCCGGCCGGCGCCGGCCGCCGACGACCCGTCTCTGGCCATTTTCCGCGACTTTATTAACTCCCTGAAGCTCGAGGGCCCCGGCGAATCGTCCGGGTAAACCTTCCGGCCTAGAACCGCCGCTTCAGGGCTTCCTGGATCCGGCGCTTGGCTTCCCGCTCAGCCTCATCCCGGCGCTTGTCGTAGGCCTTTTTCCCCTTTCCAAGGCCGATCTCAACTTTGATCCGGTTATCCTTCTCGTAGAGCCTGAGGGGAACGCAGGTGTAGCCCTTCTGGGCTAGCTTGCCGATAATATACGCAATTTCGTCCTTGTGGAGGAGGAGCTTCCGGGGACGGTCCGGCTCGTGGCCGAACGGGCCCGCCGGCTGCCAGGGCGAGATGTGGACGTTCCACAGGTAGAGTTCGCCGTCAACGGGCCGCACGAAGCCTTCCCGCAGGTTCACCCGGCCTTCGCGGATGGACTTGACCTCACTCCCGGTGAGGGCAAGGCCGGCCTCGAAGGTCTCTTCGATATCGTAATCGTAGTGGGCACGGCGGTTTACGGCGAACGTCCGCCCAACGCCGGTCTTTTTTGCCATCACCTCACCGATCTCAAGAATTCGAGCAGGAGGCGATTGAAAGCCTCGGCCGACTCTTCCTGGGTCATGTGCCGGCCGGGGAGGATCTCCAGCCGGGCGCCGGGGATCGCGGCCGCAATCTCTTTGGCCATCGCCGGAGGCGTCCCCGGGTCGTCCTCCCCAACGATGACCAGGGTCGGCACTTTTATCGCCCCAAGCCGGGCCGTCAGGTCCAGCTGGGCGATGGCCCGGGTCGCGGCCGCATAGGCCTTCGGGTCGTTAGTCCGGAGCATCTGGCGGTAGCGCTCGATGACCTCGGGATGTGCCCGCGCAAATTCCGGGGTGAACCACCGCTCCAGGGCAGGTTCGATGAGGGGCTCGATCCCCTGCGTTTCGGCAATTTTCGCCCGTTCTTCGAACTGCTGGCGGCTCTCGGGCGGGTACCGGCTGGAGGTGTCCGCCAGAACCAGGGATTTCACCCGGTCAGGGTAGTTCAGCGCAAACGTCTGGGCGATCATGCCCCCCATCGAGAGGCCGACCAGATGGGCCGCCGGAATTCCCAGCACGTCCAGGAGCGCCGCCAGGTCCTGCGCAAAGAGCTCCAGCGAGTACGGCCCGGGGGGCTTGTCGGTCTGGCCGTGGCCCCGGACGTCGTAGCGCAGAACCCGGAAATGGGGGCGGAGCACTTCGACCTGCCGGTCCCACATCCAGTGGCCGGTCCCCAGCGCGTGAATAAGGGCGACGACCTCTTCGCCTTCGCCGTCGAACTCATAAAAACATCGGATCCCGTTTATTTCAGCGAACATTGGCGGCTCCTCGCAGTGGGTTCAGTCCGATCGTAGCCTGCATTCGGGGCTCCTGACAAGTGGCTACCAGACCGGAGCAAGAACCCGGTAGACGTGGGCGTAGAATTTGCCCAGTTCCCGGCCGAACGTAATCGGGTCGACGGCTTTTGTGGGCTGGACGTGCTCGAAGAACTCAAATTCGGTGTAGACCAGGCGGCTGGGGTCCGGGAAGTCCCGGACGAGCTGGCGGGACTGGGCAACCGGAATATTGTCATCGTCCCGGTCGTGCATCACGTAGACCCGTGCCCTGACCCGGTCAAGCTTTCCCTTTGGGGAGAGCAGCCCGACTTCCCGTCGGGCGGCTTCGGGGAGCTGGGCAATCAGCCGCCGGGCAGTGGGCAGGTCCGGTCCGGCCGCCAGACGGTCGGCCACCGGACCGGCCCCGGCGGCCCGGACCCGCTCGAGGAGCTGGTCGAAAATCTTCAGAGTAAGGGGGCTTGGGGTCCAGGTGACAACGTGGCCGTCGGCCTCGAACTGGCGGGATGCGATCTGGGCCAGAAGCTCCTCACCGTCGTAGTAGGGGGTGAGGGCATTTACGAAAGTTACCCGATTCGCAATCCGGGGGTCTGCGGCCGCCAGCAGGGCGAGGGCCGCCCCGACACAGAAGCCGGCAAAGCCGACCCGGTCCGGGTCCACGGCCGGGTGGCGGCTCACCACCTCAAAGGCGTTCACCAGGCCGTCCACTTCCTCGGGCAGGATCTGCTCGGCCACCAGGTGGGGCGACTCCAGGACGGCCACTGCCAGTCCGCTCCGGGCCAGCCCCCCGGCAATCTGAACAACCCTCGGGTCCCGGCTTGCCAGGGGCGCGACCCCCAGGAAAAAGAGCACGGCCGGGTAACGGCCCGGTTCGGGCGGGTGGTAGAGGTCAATTCGGCCCGTGGCCGAGGGGTAGCGAAAGGTGAGCTCCTCCCGCGCCGGAGCCGGCGTGAGCAGGTCAAGGGGTCTCACCTGGTTTCCCGGAAAGAGGTGAGGGAGGAGCAGGCCTGTCTTGACCGCCGCCCGGCCGGGCGGCCAGACCCAGGCGCCCGTCCCCACCATCAGCGCCACCAGGAGGATCAGGACCGCCCGCCGCACGGTCAGTGGGGGAATATGCCGCCGTCAACGACGATGGTCTGCCCGGTTATGTAGCGGGCCTCGTCGCTAGCCAGAAAAACCACTACGGCCGCGACCTCCTCCGGGGTGCCTACCCGGCCGAGGGGGATCAGCCGTGAGAACTCGTCCCGGACTTCAGTTCGCATGGGTCTGGGCTTTGAATCGATTATTCCCGGCGCCACCGCATTTACGCGGATCCTGGGGGCCCATTCGAGGGCAAGCCGTCTGGTGAGCATAATGACACCGGCTTTGGAAGCGGCGTAGGCGGCCGAAAGCTCGTAGCCGGGCCGGGGATGAAGCCCCCCGCCCGAAGCCAGATTGACAATGACCCCGCCTTCCGGCCGGGCCAGCATGAGGCGGGCCGCGGCCTGACAGCACCAGAGTACCGCTGACAGGTTGATATCGACAACCCGACGCCACTCCTCGACGGAAATCTCCAGGGCCGGCGTGCGGGTAAAAACGGCGGCGTTGTTCACGAGGATATCGGGCGTGCCGAACCGGGCCTCAAACGCCGCAAAGAGTTCTCTCACCTGCTGGGGGTCGGCCAGGTCGGCCCGAAACAGCCCAGCCTCCCCACCCCGGTCCCGCACCGCGGCCGCAACCTCCCTCGCGCCGGTTTCGGAGCGGTTGTAGTGGATACCAACCCGCACCCCCTGCTCCGCCAGGGCCAGGGCGATGGCCCGCCCGATGCCCCGCCCCGCCCCCGTAACGAGGGCAGTCCGGCCGTGAAGCGAAGGGTAACTGGCCATCCCCCATGAGTCTAGGGGACGCTCCGACCTGGCCGCAACGGCCCTCCCTTGACGAGGCGGGGCCCGCTGGACCATAGTAAGAGCCGGTGCCTCACATGACCGAAGACAGGGCCATCAGGCTGGGCCACCCGTCCTACGTCTGGGGCTTCGGCCAGGAGCGGCGCTTTCAGCTCATCGCCGGCGCCGTGCCCCTGGCCGGGGCTCGCATTCTCGACATCGGCTGCGGGGTTGGGGCTTTCCTGGGCCGCTTTCTTAAAGTCACCCCCGACGTCGTCGGGGTCGAGGTCGACCGGGAACGGGCCGTCGAGGCCGGCCGGGTTGTTCCGGCCGTGGTCCAGGCCGTGGGCGAACGCCTCCCCTTCCGGGACGGCACTTTCGACGTGGTGCTGCTTCACGAGGTCCTCGAGCACGTCGACGACGACCGGCAGGTGGTCGCTGAGGCGTGGCGGGTCCTGCGGCCCGGGGGCCGCCTGGTCATCTTCGTCCCCAACCGCCTCTGGCCTTTTGAGACCCACGGCATCTTCTGGCGGGGCAAGTATTACTTCGGCAACTACCCGCTGGTCAACTACCTGCCGAACTCCCTTCGCAACCGGCTGGCGCCCCACGTTCGGGTCTACAGCCGGGCTGATATCTGCCGGCTTCTTGGCAGCCTTCCCGGCCGGATCATGGTCCACCGGGGTGTCTTTCCCGGGTTTGATAAGCTTGCACGCCGGAACAGGCTCCTGGCACGGGCCCTGCGGCTCGTGCTTTACGCCCTGGAGCGGACTCCGGCTCATCATTTCGGCCTTTCCCACTTCGTGGTCTACGTGAAGGCCAGCGGAGCGGGTTTCGCCCAGGAGTCCACCGCTACCGGGCCGACCGGGTGAGCCCGCCTACTGGTGGTTTGCTACTTCGGTTTGGACCCGCTCGATGAACGCCTCGACCGGAACCGGGCCGAGGTTCTCGCCGGTGCGCAGGCGCACGGCCACCGTGCCGGACTCAACCTCACGGTCGCCCACGACGAGCATATACGGCACTTTCTGGAGCTGGGCGTCCCGGATCTTCTGGTTCATCCGGTCCGGCCGGTCGTCGGTCTCGACCCGGAGTCCGGCGGCCCGGAGCCGGTTTTCAACCTGGTAGGCATATTCGAGATGTCGGTCCGTTATGGGGATGATTACGGCCTGGACCGGCGCAAGCCAGACGGGGAACGCCCCGGCATAGTGTTCGATGAGGATGCCGAAAAAGCGCTCCATCGACCCGAGCAGGGCCCGGTGAATCATGACCGGCCGATGCTCCCGCCCGTCAGGGCCGGTATATTTAAGGTCAAACCGTTCCGGCTCGTTGAAATCGAACTGGACGGTGGTGCACTGCCAGGCCCGGCCAATGGCGTCCCGGAACCAGATGTCGATCTTCGGCCCGTAAAAGGCCCCGCCGCCCTCGTCAATCTTAAAATCCAGACCCCGGTCTCGCAGGGCCTGCTTGAGGCCCTCGGTGGCCCGGTCCCAGTCCTCGACCCGCCCAACGAACTTCTCGGGCCGGGTTGCCAGGTAGATCTCAAAGTCCTTAAAACCAAAGGCTTCCCAGAGCCGGAAGTTCAGGTCGAGGACGCCGATCACCTCGGCCTCAATCTGGTCGGGCCGGCAGAAGATGTGGGCGTCGTCCTGGGTGAATCCCCGAACCCGGAGCAGGCCGTGCAGAACCCCCGACCGCTCGTACCGGTAGACGGTGCCGAGTTCGCCGAGCCGCACTGGGAGCTCGCGGTAAGACCTGACCCGGCTCTTGTAAATGTAAATGTGAAAGGGGCAGTTCATCGGCTTTAAGAAGTAGTCCTGGTCCTCCACCTGGATGGGCTGGTACATGTTCTCGCGGTAGAAGTCCAGGTGGCCGCTAATTTCCCAGAGCCTGGCCCGGCCGATGTGGGGAGTATAGACCAGCTCGTAGCCGGCCTCCCGGTGGAGGCGGCGCCAGAAATCTTCGATTATTTCCCGGATTCGCCCGCCCTTGGGGTGCCAGAGGATGAGGCCGGCCCCGATCTCCTCGTGGTGGATGCTGAAAAGGTCCAGCTCCCGCCCGAGGCGTCGGTGGTCGCGCCGGGCCGCTTCCTCGAGCCGCTTGAGATAGGCCTCCAGCTCCGCCTCGGTTTCGAAGGCCGTGCCGTAGATCCGCTGGAGCATCGGCCGGCGCTCATCACCCCGCCAGTAGGCCCCGGCAACACTGAGAAGCTTAAAGGCCTTCACCCGGCCCGTGGACTCAACGTGGGGACCCCGGCAAAGGTCGACAAACTTCCCGTGCCGGTAGATGCTCACCTTTTCGTCGGGAATCTCGTCGAGAATCTCGAGCTTGTACGGCTGGTCTGCAAACAGCTTGCGGGCCTCCTCTTTAGAGATTTCCTCCCGTATAAACGGGTAGTCGGCGGCAATGATGGCCCGCATGCGCTCCTCGATCTCCCGCAGGTCCTCTGGGGTTAGGGGCCGCGGGAGCTCAAAGTCGTAGTAAAAGCCGTCTTCGATGGGGGGGCCGATGGCGAGCTTCGCCTCCGGGAAAATCTCCAGGACCGCATCGGCCATAATGTGGGCGGCGGAGTGCCGGAGGGGATCCAGGGGCGACTTAACTTTGAGCTCGCCTGTCATTTCACCCATGGCACGCTACCTCCGTTGAGTTCCCAAAAAAATTCGCCTCCGCCCTTGGGGCGAGAGGCGAGACCCGCGGTTCCACCCAAGTTCTTCCGGCCGCTTGCCGGAAGCCCTCGTTCCGGGCCGTTAACGGGGCCCCGCCCGGCCGAGCCTACTCCCCGGCTACGGGTTTCGGTCGGCGGCTCCGAGGCGGTTTTCACCGGGGTGAGGCCGGGGCGCTTCCAGCCCGGGGCACCCCGTCTCTGCAGCCGTCCCGCCGGCTACTCGTCCTCTTCGCAGCCTTTGGCTCTCGGGTATAATTAAGAGACCTGCCTGGTAGCAGGGTGGGCGGCAGAGGACTCGAACCTCTGACCTCAGCGATGTCAACGCTGCGCTCTAACCAGCTGAGCTAGCCGCCCGCTCCAGAAAGATAATAAAGGGTGCGTATCACAAAGTCAAGGGGGAGGGTTGTGCGTCGGTGACCGGGAGGAGAGACAGACATCCGGACCCGGATGGTGACCGTCCATTTGCCCAGGACGAGCCGGCGGCCGGCGATTTCCTGCCGGCCGGGGAGGAGCTGGCCGGCGACGAAGTCACAGACGTCTTGGGCGCCTACCTTCGGGACATTTACCGGCTGAAGCTTCTAACCGCCGAGGAGGAGCTGAATCTCGGCCGCCTTATCAGCGAAGCCCAGGAAGCCGAACGGAGACTGGCATCGGGCCAGTTTGAGCCCGGGGAGCGGGCCGAGCTTGAGGAGGCGGTAAAGCGCGGCGCCGAGGCCCGGCGCCAGCTGCTGGAAGCGAACCTCCGGCTCGTGGTGAGCATTGCCAAGCGCTACGTGGGCCACGGCCTCCCCCTGCCCGACCTGATCCAGGAGGGAACCATCGGCCTGACCCGGGCCATCGAAAAGTTCGACTACCGGCGGGGCTACAAGTTCAGCACCTACGCGACCTGGTGGGTGCGGCAGGCCATCAGCCGGGCCCTGGCCGACCAGGGCCGGACCATCCGGCTGCCCATTCACGTGGTCGAGGACGTAAGCCGCCTCCGCCGGAAGCGGCTCGAGCTTTCCCAAACCCTGGGTCGGGAGCCCACGAACCGGGAGGTGGCCCGGGCGATGGAAGTCCCGGCCGAGCGGGTCGACGAGCTGGTCCAGGCCATGGCCCAGACCGTCTCCCTGGAGACCCAGGTCGGGGACGACGAGGGCGCCACCCTGGCCGACCTCATTCAGGACCCGAACAGCGTCGAGCCGGTGGAGGCCATGGCGAACACCATGCTGCGCCAGCAGCTCGAAGCCATCCTGAGTCAGCTTAACCCCCGTGAACAGCTTGTCCTCCGGCTCCGCTACGGCCTCGACGGGGGCGGCGGGATGACCCTCGAGGAGGTGAGCCGGGTTCTCAAGACTACCCGGGAGCGGGCCCGCCAGATCGAGAGCCGGGCCCTGCGCAAACTGCGGGACCCGAAGATCCGGCAGGTCTTTGAAGACACCTGAGGCGGGGTTACTCTAACAGCTCCAGAAGCTGGCGGGTGATCATTGCCGTGGCCCCGAAAATGCGGTGGCCCCGGTAGTTATAAGTCGGGGCGATGACCCACTCGCCCCGGACCTGGCGGGGCTCAAGGACCACGTTTTCAGGCTTCAAGAGGTCCGCAATGGGAACCTCGATGACCTCGGCCACCTCAACCGGGTTCGGCCGGAACGGGTAGGGCCCCCGGACCGCCCCCACCACCGGGGTCACGATGAAGTTGCTCCGGGTAACGATGTCGTCGAGCTCACCCAGTATCTCGACATCCGCCGGGTCGACGCCGAGCTCTTCCCAGGTTTCCCGCAGGGCGGTGGCCGCCGCGTCGGCGTCGCCGTCCTCACAGGCGCCGCCGGGGAAGGATATCTCGCCTTTGTGGTGCAGAACGTGGTTCGTGCGCCGGGTGTAAACGAGCCTGGGACCGTCCGGGTAGAGGGCAATGAGGACCAGGACGGCGGCCCGGGCGTAGCCGGCGTCCGAGCCCCGGAAACGGGCCGGCCGGTGCCGCCGGAGACTATCGGTCAGCCGCTCGAAAAGGGTTGACTGGAGGGTCATTGTCGGATTAGCCGGGAACCAGCCCTTCCCCCTGAAAGACGCTCCGGGCTTCTTCCAGAGTTACGTCAGGCGGCGGAAGAATCACGTCCGAGGCCACCAGCTCATCGGGCGGAACCGGCTGGCCCTGGCTTCGAACCCACTCAATGAGCTCCCGGAAGCGGGCCCGGAACCCGGCCTCATCGGCCGATTCCACGAGCCGCACCAGCTCGTTGTCCAGCTCATTCAGCCGCCGGGCGGCCTCGTCACTCAGTCGGTACTGACCTTCGCCTGAAATCCGGACGATCATTCTCCCTCCTTCAGGGCCGGCCGCTGGCCGGACTGAAGTTCGGTCTTGAGCCGGGCCAGCTCGGCCTCAACGCCGGCCTGAAGCTGGGCCTGGCCGAGCTCCCGGTCGATAACGTCGCGGCCCGTAAGGTAATCGGGGAGGGCGCCCGCCGCCACGAGCTCATCAATGGCTTCAGCCCGGGCCTTGAGCCGGGCCGTCTTCTCCTCGGCCCGCTCGATGGCCAGGCCGACATCCGCCAGCTCCTCCGACAGGCCGGTTATGGCCTCGTTAATCCTGGCCTGGGCTTCGGCGGCGCTGTACTGGGCCTTAATGATCTCCTTCCGGGTGCGGAAGGCCTCCACCTTCTGCCGGAGCCGCTGTTCGGCCTCGATGAGCCGGTTCTGCTGCTCGGTCAGGTCCTGGACCTGCGCCTCCAGGGCGGCAATCTGCTGCTGGGCGAACACCTTGCGCTCCAGGGCGAGCCGGGCCAGGTCTTCCCGGCCGGCCTGAAGGGCCTGCCGGGCCTGGTCGTCAAGCCGGCTGAGCTGATTTTCCAGGCTGGCCAGCTGGGCCTCCAGCCGCCGCTTGGAAGCCACCACATTGACCATGTTCATCCGGACTTTCTGAAGAAGCTCCAGCTGCCGCTGGTAGGCGTATTCGAGGGTTTCCTCCGGATTCTCCGCCCCGGAAAGCAGGGCGCTTATCTTGGCCCGGATGATGGTCATCATCTGTCCGAAGAGGCTCATCCTTTCCCTCCCGCAAACGCGTCCATCCGGCCAGCCGCGGGGCCCGGTACCCGGCCGTCACCTCGCCGAAAGCTTGCCGGTCATCGTCGCCTTAAACCATTATACGCCATCGGGCGCCGGATCCGGCGCATACCGTATAATCCGTAAAGGTTAAAGCGCACCGAGGAGTCGGAAGTGAGTCACTGGCAGGAGCTGGAGCGCCGCTACTACCTTCAGGTGGCCCGCCGCCTCCCCGTAACCCTGGTGCGGGGGGCGGGCGCCCGGGTCTGGGACGAAACCGGCAAAGAGTATCTCGACTTCGTGGCCGGGTGGGCCGTAAACAACCTGGGTCACTGCCACCCGGTTGTCGTCGATGCCATCACCGAGCAGGCCCGAACCCTGATCCACACCTCGAATCAGTTTTACACCGTCCCCCAGATTAAGCTGGCCCAGCTTCTGGTTGAGAACTCGGTTTTTGACCGGGTCTTTTTCTGCAACAGCGGGGCCGAGGCCAACGAGGGGGCGGTAAAGCTCGCCCGCAAGTACGGGCGGCTCCGGCGCAACGGCGCCTACGAGGTGATCACTACCCTTAACTCCTTCCACGGCCGGACCCTGGCCATGGTGGCGGCCACCGGCAAGCCCCACTACCAGGAGCCCTTTAAGCCCCTGCCGCCCGGGTTTATCAACGTGCCCTTCAACTCCCTGGAAGCGATTCAGCAGGCAACTACCGAGCGCACCTGCGCCGTGATGCTCGAGCTTGTCCAGGGCGAGGGCGGGGTTTACGAGGCCGACCCCGACTACGTCCGGGGGGTGAGCCGGTGGTGCCGGGACCAGGGTTTGCTTTTCATCGTCGACGAGGTTCAGACCGGCATCGGCCGGACCGGAACCCTTTTTGCCTACGAGCAGTACGGCGTCGAGCCGGACGTTATGACCCTGGCCAAGGGCCTGGGGGGCGGGGTGCCCATCGGGGCGTTCCTGGTTAAAGAGGAGGCCGCGGTCCTGGAGCCCGGGGACCACGGCTCAACCTTCGGGGGGAACCCGCTGGCCTGCGCGGCCGGCTACGCGACCCTGCAATACGTCATCGAGAACGACATTCCGGCCCACGCCGCCCGGGTCGGCGCCTACCTGAAGGCCCGGCTGAACGAACTGCGGTCCCGCTACGAGTGGGTAACCGAGGTTCGGGGCCGGGGCCTGCTGCTGGCCGTCCAGTTCGACCGGGACATTTCTGAGCGGGTGGTGCTGGGCTGTCTGGAGGCGGGCCTGCTGGTGAACGGGGTGACCCCTTCGGCCATCCGCCTCATGCCCCCCCTCATTATCACCGAGGCCGAGGCCGACCAGGCCGTGGCGATTCTGGACTCGGTCCTCGCCCGGGTCGGGGCCGGAGGTTAGACCCCGGGAGGCCGGCGGTGGGCATCAGCAGCCCCATCCACCCACGGAACCCACTGGTTCCGGAACCTGGTTGCCGACCCGCGGGTAATGGTCGAGGCCGGGGGCAGTCCTGGGAAGGGGTTGCCGAGGTGCTTCCCCCGGACGCCGCCGCGGTTATCACCGGCTGGTTCCGGGGAAAGTACGGGCCGGAGGCTGTCCGGCCCCTGGTACGAGGGCACAGACCGGGTCCCGGTTCGGGTTCGCCTCCGGGATGCTGAAACCTTGACGCAAGGTGGGGAGTAAAATGGCGGGCAAAGTTGTGCTGGCTTACAGCGGAGGCCTTGATACTTCGGTCGCCATCCGCTGGATTCAGGAAAGATACGGCCTCGACGTCGTTGCCCTCACCGTTGACGTGGGCAACGAAAAGGACCTGAAGGCTGTCCAGGAAAAGGCCCTGCAAATCGGGGCGGCCAAGGCCATCGTAATTGACGCCAAGGAACTATTTGTTAAATATTTCGTTTTCCCGGCCCTGCAGGCTAACGCCCTTTACCAGGGAAAGTATCCTCTGGCCACGGCCCTGGCCCGGCCCCTGATCGTGAAACTGCTGGTGGACGTTGCCCGGGAAGAAGGGGCGGTGGCGGTCGCCCACGGCTGTACCGGCAAGGGCAACGACCAGGTGAGGTTTGACGTGGGGATCATGACCCTGGCCCCCGACCTGAAGATTATCGCCCCGGTTCGGGAGTGGCGAATGACCCGGGATGAGGAGATCGAGTACGCCGCCAAACACGGGATCCCGGTCCCGGCAACCATTGAGAGCCCCTACTCGGTGGACCAGAACCTGTGGGGCCGCAGTATCGAAGCCGGGGTGCTGGAGGACCCGTGGGCCGAGCCGCCGGAAGAGGTCTTCGCCTGGACCCGGAACCCGGCCGACGCCCCCGACGAGCCCGCTTACCTCGAAATCGAATTTGAGCGGGGGATACCGGTGGCCCTGAACGGGGAGGCCCTGGACGGCGTCAGCCTCATCGAGCGGCTGAACCGCATTGCCGGGGAGCACGGGGTCGGGCGGATCGACCACATTGAGGACCGGGTTGTGGGGATCAAGTCCCGGGAGATCTACGAGGCCCCGGCGGCCACCGTCCTTATCACCGCCCACCAGGACCTGGAGCAGCTCACCCTGAGCAAGGACCAGCTCCGGTTCAAGGCCCTGGTGAGCCAGGCCTACGCCGAGATGGTCTACAACGGCCTCTGGTACAGCGCCTTCCACCAGGACCTGGCCGCCTACATCCAGTCGTCCCAGCGGTTTGTCAACGGCACGGTGCGGGTCCGGCTCCACAAGGGCACCTGCCGGGTTGTAGGTCGGAAGTCGCCGAACCCCCTTTACAACTTCGCCCTGGCCACCTACGACCGGGCCGACCAGTTTGACCACTCGGCGGCGGTGGGCTTCATCAAGCTCTGGGGCCTCCAGAGCCAGGTCCAGGCCCAGACTCAGTTCCTCACCCAGCCCGAGGCGGCCCAGAGCCTGCTTCCGCCCCGGGCCGAACCGGAAGCCTAGCCCATGGCCACCGCCTGGGGCGGCCGGTTTGAAAAGCCCCCGGCCGAGCGGGTTTTAGCATTTACGGCCTCCATAGGTTTCGACCGGCGGCTCTACCGGCAGGACATCGCCGGAAGCATCGCCCACGCCCGGATGCTTGCCCGCCAGGGCATCATTTCGGCGGAGGACTGCGAGCGGATCGTCCGGGGCCTGGAGGAGATCCGGACCGAGATCGAGCGGGGTGAGTTTCCCTTCAGGCCGGAGCTTGAGGATATCCACCTGAACATTGAGGCCCGCCTTCGGGAGAAGATTGGGGAAACGGCCGGCCGGCTCCACACGGCCCGGTCCCGCAACGACCAGATTGCCCTCGACCTCCGGCTTTATCTTAAAGAAGTCATCTGCCAGACGGCCGACGAAATCCGTCGGCTTCAGGGGGTTCTCCTCGAGCTGGCCGGGGCCCACCTGGACACGGTAGCCCCCGGCTACACCCACCTTCAGCGGGCCCAGCCGGTCCTGCTTGCCCACCACTTCCTGGCCTACTACGAGATGCTCGACCGGGACCTGGACCGCTACGCCGAGGCCTACCGGCGGGCCGACGTTATGCCCCTGGGGAGCGGGGCCCTGGCCGGGGTACCTTACCCCATCGACCGGGAATTCGTCGCCCGGGAGCTCGGTTTCAGCCGGATAAGCCGCAACAGCATCGACGCCGTCTCCGACCGCGACTTCGTGCTGGATTACCTGAGCGCCTCGGCCGTCCTGATGATGCACCTTTCCCGGCTGGCCGAGGAGCTGGTGCTCTGGAGCACGCCCGAGTTCGGGTTCATTGAGCTGGACGATGCCTACACCACCGGCAGCAGCATCATGCCCCAGAAGAAGAACCCCGACGTCGCCGAGCTTATCCGGGCCAAAGCCGGGCGGGTCTTCGGCCACCTGCAGGGCCTGCTGGTCACCCTGAAGGGCCTGCCCCTGGCCTACAACCGGGACCTGCAGGAAGACAAGGAGCCCCTCTTCGACACGGTGGACACCGTCCTGGCCTGCCTGCCCCTTATGGCCGGGATGCTCGCAACGATGAAGGTAAACCGGGCCCGGCTGGCCCGGGCGGCCGAGGAGAGCTATGCCCTCGCCACCGACCTGGCCGACTACCTGGTTACAAAGGGCGTCCCGTTCCGGGATGCTCATCACATCGTCGGCCGGCTCGTGAGATATGCCGTGGGTCAGGGCAAGACCTTCGGCGAGCTTTCCATGGAAGAGTACCGGAAGTTTTCCGACCGGTTTGAGGCCGATGTCTTTGATATAACTGTGGAGAAGGCGATTGCGGCCCGGGATGTCCCCGGCGGGACGGCTCCTGGGCGGGTCCGGGCGGCCCTGGCCGAAGCCAGGGCCCGACTGGCGGCTGACCGACGGCCTCTGACGGGCGACGCCGACGGCAAACACCCCCCGACCGGCCGAATCTGACCTGAAAAATTCCGGACCGGGAAGCGTAAAACATGCTTCGGCGACTGACCTTTTTCGTTTACCGCTTTCGCTACCCGGTGGCTGTGCTGTGGGTCTTCCTGCTCGGCGCGGCGGCAGTCTTTGCGCCCCGGGCGCCGGGGATTTTGAAACCCGGCGGCATCGAGGTTGCCGACAGCCCGGCCCTGCGGGCCCGAGATATCCTGGTTGAAAAGTTTGGCGCCCCCCGGGAAGTGTTGCTGGTCGTCCTGACCGGTCCCGGCGGCGCGTCCGACCCCGACCTTCAACAGACGGCCGCCAGGGTTGCAAGCAAGCTTCGGGGCCTCCCCCGGGTGACCTCTGTTTCCGAGCCGCAGACGGGCCGGGCAGGCCGGACGCTTTACCTGACCGTGAACCTCGACGCCTCCCTGGACGAGGCGATGGCGATGGTTCCGGAGGTAAACGCCGTCGTCGAATCGAGCCTGCCTGGGGACGGCCGGATTCGCGCCTACATCACCGGACCGCCGGCGGTTTACCGGGCGTTCACCGACGTGACCGAGGAGGACCTGCGGCGGGCCGAGCTTTACACTTTTCCGATTGCCATGGTCGTTTTGCTCTTCGTCTTCGGGTCGGTAGTCGCTTCGCTGATGCCCCTGGCGGTCGGCCTCGTCGCCGTCACGATTACCCTTGCGGCCCTCTACGCCCTGGGGCGCCTGACCGACGTGTCCGTCTTTGCGATGAACACGGCGTCGATGATCGGCCTGGGGGTGGCTATCGACTACTCCCTTCTGATTGTGAGCCGCTTTCGGGAAGAACTCGGGACTCACCCGGTTCCGGAGGCCCTGGCCCGAACCGTTGAGACGGCGGGCGAAGCCGTCCTCTTCTCGGGCCTGGCCGTCATTATCGGCCTGAGCGGACTGCTGTGGGTCAGTTTCCGGTTCATTCAGTCCATTGGCCTAGCCGGGGTCATTGTGGTCGCCGTCTCCGTCGCCGCGGCCCTCACCCTCCTCCCGGCCCTGCTGGGCATCCTCGGCCCCAGGGTTAACCTGCTGAGCGTCGCCCGGCCCCGGGCCACCGAGCACCTGTGGGGCACCCTGGCGCGACGGGTAGTCCGCTGGGCCGTCCCCGTGTTCATCGTCATCACCGTCGGACTCCTTGCCCTGGCATCCCCGGTCCGGCGGATGGAGGTCGGCGTACCCGGCGTTGAGAACCTGCCCGCCCACGTGCCGGCCCGGGTCGGCTGGGACCTGTTTCGGGCGGAGGTCCCCGAGCAGGAGGCGTCGCCCCTCAACGTCGTTGTGCGAACCGGCTCCCCCTGGCTCACCCAGGAGAAGCTCGAACAACTGTTCGGGCTCACCCGCGACATCACGGCCGACCCGGGCGTGGACCGGGTTCAGGGTCTGACGACCCTTGTGCCCGATGCCGACCCGGTCCGGCTCGGCCAGGTTCTGGCCCTCCAGACGGTCCGGCCTGACCCCCGGCTGGCGGCGGCCATCAGCCAGTTCTACCGGGACGGCGTGTTGCTCTTCCGGGTGATACCCAGGGACCCGCCCAGCTCCCAGTCGGCCCGGGAGCTGGCCGACCGCCTCCAGCGGCTTCCGGTTCCGGAGGGCTGGGAACTGCTGGTAGGCGGCCAGAGCGCCGGCGAGCGGGATTTTATAAACAAGCTCTACAGCGACTTCCCAAAGGCGGTCGGGTTTGTCCTGGCACTGATGTACCTGGTGCTGCTCATTACGTTCAGGTCGGCGGTCCTGCCCCTTAAGGCCGTGATCATGAACACCCTGTCGATTCTCGGAGCCTACGGCGCCCTTGTGTTGATCTTCCAGGACGGCCGTTTTGCCCACCTGCTAAACTACACCCCGACGGGGTGGGTCGACGCGATCGTACCGGTGCTCATGTTCTGCACCCTGTTCGGACTGAGTATGGATTACGAAGTCTTTTTATTGAGCCGGATCCGGGAGGAGTACCTGGCCACCGGGGACAACGACGGGGCCGTCGCGGCGGGCCTTGAGCGCACGGGCCGAATTGTGACCAGCGCGGCCTTTATTCTGATAATTGTGGCCCTTTCCTTCAGCCTTGGGGGCCTCCTCACCATCAAGAAGATGGGCCTGGGCCTTGCCTTGGCCATCGCCCTGGACGCCTCCGTTGTGCGGGCCCTCCTGGTGCCTTCGACGATGGCCCTGCTCGGCGACTGGAACTGGTGGCTTCCCTTCCGGAACAAGCAGAATAAATTAAAGCGGGGCTCGCAATGAAGCTTGCGGCATCGATTCTTTCGGCGGATTTCGGCCGGCTGGAGGAGCAGGTCAGGGAGGCCCTGGCGGGCGGCTGCGACTGGGTCCACTTCGACGTGATGGACGGCCACTTCGTGCCCCAGATAACCTTCGGGGTTCCCATCGTGGCCAGCTTGAGGCCGAAGTTTACCGAGACCTTTG